>ENA-ORLY01000534-ORLY01000534.1-human-gut-metagenome-genome-assembly--contig:-NODE-534-length-52647-cov-3.463420_pt1 | contig 52647 bp, 70 predicted proteins | sample MGYA00243071_ERZ508832 | MGnify/ENA primary metagenome ERZ508832 (study PRJEB26277, sample SAMN04329777) | human gut metagenome | biome: human-associated habitat | host: Homo sapiens | place: USA... | reverse complement strand
GACCTTAATATGCGCGTTAATAAACCCTTCCTTCGTCATGCCCTTTACAGCAGCTTCGACGAACGTAACATTATCTATCTTCATGCTACCTGTTCAATACCTTTAATTCCTTTCTCGAACAATACAGAAGGAGTTTTCAGCGACGGAACCGCATCAGCCTTTGGAACAATGGTAATCACACCATCGGCATAAGAAGCAGAGGTTACATTGTTCATAGTCTCAGCAGCACCATCCGCAATAAGGCTTCCAAACTCTTCGGTACGATCGTATCCACCGATATTTTCGATGATCTTATAAGCGTTTTCTGCTTCCGTCTTCTCAAGAACCACATCAACCAAGCCCATCAAGTAGTTTCTGGGATTGAAATCCAACTGTACATAGTCAAAATTCAACAGGCTTTCTTCTGCGTCCTCATGAGCGAAACTTACAGTCATCGTGGACTTGGCGCCACTGGTCGGATATTGTGTCACAGTCGGATAAACTGTAGACATGGGGATGCCGGCAAGGATATCGGTACCATCATTATACCCTATCAGCATATAATCCATATTCCAATAATAGACATCCCATCCCTTGTTTGCACATTTCAAAAGCTGGGCATTCAAAACCTCATCGAACTTTTTCAATGTGAAAGTATCTGTCTTTGATTTTAAGTGTTTTTATTCTTTTGGACAATAGCCAACTTCATTAACCTGTGGGTGACCTCCATTCTTTGAATATTCCAAGAATGGGAAAATTGGATAAATACGTTCAGGCCGATCCGCATGACACAATTCAAGTAATTTCTCGCCTGTGATATCGGCAGGAAGTTTAACACCATGCTCTACCAAAACGGCACCCTTGATCTTTTTCCAGTCAATGCTACAAGCAGAACTGCCAGTATTCATTCGTGAGCCCCTACATGTTCTAATCTTTCTCATTTTCTTCTACAATTAAGATTATTAATTTTAATTTCCATCGAGCGTATGTTTATGGCATCAATAGGCTCGCTCACCGCCTCACCGGAGTCTGTATAAGCCCCGTACCTGCCATAACTATAATTCTCTGAATAACTATGTTTCACCCCTTCGTCACAATCAAAGCTAAAACGATAATCGTCACACAACACATCCAATAAGTTCCTGTAAATCGGTCGAAGAATGTTTTTAAAAGAATTTGTTCTTCTTTCTTCGTTACTCCACTTCGACCGGGAAGAGCAAGCTATAATCAACGATACATCCGCCTTAGAGAAATAATTCAAATACCCCCTATCTTCATTGACAGGAGTAAATAGCGCAACCAACGGAAACTTCTTCTCTGACAGGCTGGGAGATTTACTGTACTCATCTAAAATATCCTTGATATATTGACTGCTGCCGAAGATGTAATTCAACTTCGGTGATTTCACTACCTTAAAACCTCCTTTCCCATCGGAATACAGGATTTCAAGCTTTTCCGGAATCTTCCGTACAACTTCCCCAAACATCTCTGTTATATCCAAGTCTATCATAAATTGAAAATATTAATAGGAGTCAATAGATTCTTATTTATTTTTATGCAAGTAAAAGTACAGCCGGCCGACATTGCCCATTTTGCAAACAGCTTATTCCTCTTTACCATGCTATTCCATGTATTTACCTGTTTCCTTAAAGGTGACACATATTCATTTGCGCATTTTAATCGGACAAGCCCGGTTGCCGTAGCCTGAGTATTGGCATCACGGAGAATATGATAGAATACATAGTCGGCAAACGGTTCACGCAACTTATCGCACAATATGTCATACTTCGATTGCGATCTTCCCTCTTTTTCCGGACTATCGGTTTCATCCGAATCACCCTCTTCCTCCTGCTCGATGAGTTCCAGATAATCAACTATGGCTTGAGCAAGAGTGCCACCTACGATATCACGAAGAAATTCGGTCTGAAACGAACCGATATACCCGTTTATCATCTCATTCACTGCAAGAGAATCGGGTGAAGGCATTTCGGCAGACGAAGCATTCCTTATGTGTCTGGGACCTGACGTAAAATAGGAAACATCAATTAGCATATCAGCAGTTATTTAGGAGACTTGCCCTTTCCGGGTTTCTTATTATCACCAACAGAAACGGCTTTATCTTCCTCGACAATAACCTCTTTAGTGTCTCCGGCAGGCAATTCTTTTGAATCGGCAGCCGGAAGATTCTTGTTATCAGAAGAAATCAAGGCTTCAAGTTCTGCAATACGAGCTTTCATCGTATCACGTTCATCTGTCAGTTCAACAATAGATTTATCCTTCTCTGTGATGGATTCAGCAAGTTCACCGATTTTCGCATCTTTTTCTGCGAGCATACATTCCAACGTTTTTTGAGCATCTTCTTCTGTTATCAGACCGCATTCGGAAATGGGGGTGATTGTTATCACCCCCCTACTAACACGAATACGTTGCTCACGAAGTACACGCGTCAGTTCTTTGTCCTGACCTGTAACAATGTACTTTTCCATAACTTTAGGCTTTCTTAATAGCGTTCAAAACATCATCCAAATCACCATAAGCAAAGGCCCAAGGCATATAAACAGGCATCATCACTTCCTCTTGAATCATAACAGTAGTCATGTTCTTCAATTTAGTGTTCACATCGTCAGCAAATTCAATAGAAAGTGCTGTGTAATCAATCAATGAACATCCGTTCACCATATCCCCGGCAAAGTACTTACCAACTCCCATTGAGTTGCACTCAATAATAGGGATACCAGCGATTGACTTTTGGCCATTCGTTTCTGTGATAAGGTTCAGTTCTCTACCGGTAGTATCTTTTGCTGTTGAAATAGTAAACACTGTAGACGGATGTAAAACAAAAGCATTTGGATAATACTGACCGAAGTTCAACACAGCAAAAATAGCATTTGCGGCATCCTTGTAGTTAGGATCTTCAACAGAGCCAAACATACCACTCTTCACAGTACCGGTAATCTTGTTGATAGATTCTTCGGTGCCTTGATAATCGAAATCAATCGCAAACTTACGATCATTCATCTTATGAATCGTGAAAGTGTCGTTCAACCCTGTTTCAACAGTGGCACCGGCAAGCGTCACTTTCATATTATCAATGATCTTATCGTTTGCAGCAGCAAGAACAATCACGGCTCTACCGTTAGTTGTTTTCTCAATGGATTCGATTGCACCGGCAACAATGGTAGTATATGTACCACTAATAAACTTTGAGACACATTCAACCCCATCGTAGGTAGTAATACCCTTCAAGTTATCACCGGAACCATCACCGAACAGAATTTGGTAGTTTTCTGCCGTCTTAACCCACAATGGAAGGCGGTTAAGAATGAACGAAACAACATAACTCTTAGCTTTCAACAATCTCTTTGAAAGATTCATATGAGTACCGACACGTCTTACGTTCGTAAATTCTTCCTTGAATTTCAAAGAAGACTCTGAAAGCATACCGTTTTCAGATACTACTGTTGCATTACGGTCGAAATCATAGACCTGTTCGTAAGAAATAGATAATGCAGCAGGATCGCCTGTTTCTACGAGCATCAAATCACGAAGGTTTAATTTCTGTTCATGAACTGCTGTAACAACACGCCCAGTTGAGCGGTTGTTACTCAACGGAGTATTAGAACTGTTGGATACAGAAACCAAGCCTTTCAAATCAAGAGTAAGACTACCTGACGATTTCTCGCGACCGCTAAAATACCCTTGACATGCAGGGGTGTCAAGAAAATCTCCGACAGCCTTCTCAACAGCATTAACAGAAGTGAGGACCCCACCATTCTCTTTGATTTTATCAAATGCTTCTGCTAAAGCAGTAACCTTTTCCGATTGCTCTCTATACGATTCCTGTATTTTATCGAAATTGGGTAATCCTTTTAAGGTATTAGCAAGACTGTCCGAAATCTCTTTAAACTTAGCTTCTATTGTAGCCTTATCCATCAAACCATCTACAAATTCATCGCAAACCTCTTTACACTTTAACTGGATTGTACCAAGCAAAGATTTTTCTTCATCGGTCAAGTCTTTTTCATTCTTGGCAAAACTAATCAATGGAATAGGAGCAGCAACAAGTACTCCTAATGTAGAATCTCCACAAAAGAAATACATAACAATACCAACAATCGCAATGACAGCGAATAACAAAAGGGATTTATATCCCATTACAGTTTTAATAAAATTTTTCATTTTACAATAGGTTAAATTAATTTTATAATAATGAGCCAATTTTTGCAGCAAGTGAGAGATTCGTTTCGTGCTTCTCTTTTCCCTCTTCCTTAACTCCCTGTTGGGTGTCGTTCGACGGCGCAACAGGCTCTTCAGATTTGGTATCTGCAACCTTAGCAATCATAGTTCTATAGACTCTACTCCAACAATGAGGACAACGCACATAGCTGACGATATCCTCGATGCTCTTCACTTGTAGCCCATCTTTCATGTTCTTATGGGCATCAAGAACAGCAAGTACCTGAGTACGAATTTCTGGTTTTAATTTATCCATTTCCTCTCTTACTACACCTTCAACTATCCATCGTTGATACATGGCAGCCAACTCAAGTACCTGATTACTGAATGTACATTCAGCCTGTTGGTCATAATCAAAGCTATGCCCACACTCCGGACAAGTGACCATAGTAGATTCACCTGTAAGAGCTTTTGTAATTAATCCTAACTTCATATCCAAATCGTTTAAGCGCTCATCTGAATAGCGCATTGTTAATGCTTTCTGAATCAACTCTAAAGAAGCCATTAATTTGGAACGCTGTGTATCAAGGGAATCGTCACTCTTAATGCCGACTAAGAAAGTTTGAGGGTTGGCCCCCCATGCCTGTAAAGTAGACGCTTCGCCCATAAACCATTCAAGAACCAAAGATTTATTGTTCTTATCTCTACGAATTGCCTTAACTCCTATTGAATGCTCAAGCGTTTTATCGCATGAAGCATAGAGTTTGTAATCCTCAAAAGTTTCTTTAGCAATCTGCTTATTAAGATTCATCTTAGAAACTATAATAAGATTACCATCTTCTTCTTTCGCTTCAATCGGGCAACCGATCAATTTAGTCCTGTCATGATCCAATAAATGCTTTCCTCTTTTAAGAAAGAACTCATTTATTGTCTTATCAAAAGATCCACTGGCGGATATATCACCTTGCGAATCCTTGATTCCGATCCCGTTTACGGCAATCGTAACAATCCCTTTTTCTTCATCAACATCATTTGCCTTCGTTTTCAGTTGAAGGCTTTTCAACTCTTTGTCCATTGTTACTTTCTTTTTTGGTTATACTAATAATTGACTTCACTATCTCGCGTTCCTCATCTGACATCTCATAAAGCAACTTATCAAATAAAGGAATCTCGACTTTGCTTTCTCCAATACGTGCCCGGTAATCATTCAGAGTAATTATTCCATTAGTAAATTCATTCATTGCACGTTCTGAAACAATTGTATTTACCTCTTCCTTGTCTTTCTGGCCTTCCGCCAAACAATCCACATGACTGTAATCAACATCTATATAATAGCCATCACGGTCGTAGCCAAACATCTGTGTTATTTCCTCACAGAATCGTTTTGCCATTGGTATAACTTTAGAAGTATATACTGTTTTCTCTGCCGTTTTTTGATTTGAAAATGTACTTTGGTCTTTACGAGGAACAAGAACAGAAGATATTCCAAAAGCACCTGCTATTATAATAGCATCATTTAACGTTTCCTCGAATGGTTGTAACTCTTTAATACTAAGGCTTGTACGAATGAAATCAATAGGGATACTACTTACAGCATAAGGGAACTTGGTACCGTCCACACCATAGTTATTATCATATTCTTCCAAGAGCTCCTTTTTCTCTTCCGGTTGCATGGCCAGCGTTCCTGTTTCATCTTTCATCGCAGAAACGACAAAACCAAGAGCACCCCGTTTTACATAAATAACATTTCTTGCCTTATATACAGGAATGAGATTATCGATGGCCATTTTCACCGAATTAAGAATAGAATGCCCCTTTATAAAATAATTCCCATTAAATTCTGCATTTCCATCCTGATCGTGAAATATAACACATGGATCTATTCGTTCTGTGAAGTTCATACCACACTGAAGCTGATAATAGTCTATGATATCCTCCTTTTCTGCAACGCCAAAAAGAGGAATATTACTCTTTAGCACAATATTTACCTTATCAGGCGGTAATACCCAGTAATTCCTGCATTTCTTGTATATCGGAGTACGAAGATGATGAAAAACCCCAGGTATAGCACATTTAATATAGCTGTTCCCTGTAGCTAACTTATACACAAAGTGCATATACACAAGTCTTTGAAATGATGATAAACAGTTAGGCCTACTCAACATTCCATTAAATTGTTGATTGTTCCATACAACTGAATCATCTGAAGTTTTTTTCAATAAGAACTTACCGCCAGCAATACGACTTGCAATGTAATCAATAGGGAAAAATACTTCTCCTACCGTACAGAATAGAGTAAGAAAATTAGCATCAGCGACATAGGGGCTAAAATAATCCTCTGTTATCCTGAAACGTCTTTTAGGAAGCATACTTAGCACTTTGCCCACCTCTTCGGCGACAAGCTGTGATATATCAGTACTCTTCTTATTTAACAATCCGAAAAATGCCATATTGATTCTGTTTGTGGCAAATATATGTAGAAGAATAAACGGTTTCTCAAAATCGCAAAATCTTGGAAATTAGAGCAAGAATAAAAACGGGTATTACCCACTATCCGTCAACGACTTACAAGATATATCAATGTGAGCCTAATTTTATTAGATAATATGCCAAACCACTTAACGCAGTACTTCCCTCTTTCTCTTCACTATCCAAATTATAATCCAAAACATTAGATAAAAAAGAGCTATATTCATCTGATTCGTCCAATTTACTACTCGATAATAAGATATTCTCCTTGATGAAGTCGGATGTAGCTGCTATCCTTCTGTCAACATCTGCATACTCAGGTAATACCTTGACACTTGGAAGAACCTTTCTAATTTCTCTAATCATAGAGAAGAATGCACTTGAACATTCAGCTAAATATTTTGACGCGTGATGACTTACAATTGATTCTTTTACATCCTCTATGGATTCCTGCTGCCTGAATGCAACATCCACCAAATGCCATTTACTACCACACTGGAAAACCTGAAGGAGAATAAACTTACTATTGATGTATGGGATGAAATAAACAATTTTATTGCCATATGCATATTCCTTATCCGGATTAAAGAATGAGAATACTCCTTTGTTTCCATACAAATTCCTTTTTCTTCGGTTGCTGAACTCAATATACTGTTCATTACACAAATCTACTACAACATACCGGAACGTATCGGACAAGTGCCCGTGCTCCTCATAAGTCTGCAAGGTAGTTTTATTCTTGACTTTTGTTTTGAGAATGGCACCGTTAGCATCCTTCTGTACACTCATGTAGTCCTCGATAGATACCGAACATGATTCGTCAATGTATATCTCTATGCCGGGAACAGTACAATCAAAGATAGCATTGATAAACTCACCGGTCATGGCAACACTCGGATTCTTATTGCCTACCTTATCTTCAATCTCGAATCCTTCTTTCTGCAATGTATCTATGAATAAGTCCATCCAAGAGCGTTTCTCATCATCGAAACTATTAGCGGATTTCGTTGAGGCATCACCGTGTATGTATAGTTTGTCTGAATATTGAATGGCTTTCAGATACTTGGCTACAAGTTTAGAGGACTTCTTCACTGTGTTGTTAGGGCTTTCAGCGCATGTCTCATGGAACTGCCAAATCTTGGTACCGGTAGTGAAATCTACTTGCCAGTACGAGACACTGATATATGGAAGAACATTGTTATCGACAGAGATATGAATAGGTAAGTCCGGGACATACTTATGTTCACCGGAATGTTTGCCACGGTTGAAAGAACCGAAAAACTCGCTACCGGTACGAATAACACCCCACTCTCCCAATGCGTACACATTATAATAGTCCGGATCGTGAACCCTATCATATTCAAAGTCGGCCACACATTGCTCATCGTAGAAACCATACGTACCGTCAGGACTACCAACTACCCAAAAATTATTCAGATAGGTAGATTGGATAATAACCGCATTGGGTGCCTGTTCCTCAATTTGTTTGGTACGGAGATTAAGTATTTGCCGGGGCGCATTCTTCTTTACGGATTTGACCTTAGTAAGCTCCTCCGGCAACTCTTTGCCGGCAATGGTAACAGACATTGGCACATCATGCCATTTGTCTTTATCAATGAACTCTTTCTTTATCCAGTGGCTTTCACTGATCGGATTAAAGGTACAAATAATCTGCTGCCCTTTCTTACCACGCAAACGCTTACGTAGCTGCTTGAAATCCGGATGCTCGAACTCTGACCATTCCTCTAACTGAACACGCTTATAGTTGGAGATACCTTTTATCTTCTCCGGATCGTCAAGACCGGAAAAATCTATCTTCGCACCATTAACCAGACACTTAATAGTATTCTGTTGGAACTTGAACAAATGGGAGATGCCAAGACCGGTCGCAGCGACTTTATAATCTTCATAAATGGTTTTGAGAATAGAAGCTCCTACCTTACGCATGACAAGAGTATTTTCACCATCCTGTAATGTCTGTATCAATATTGTTTGTGCCACACTATACGACTTACCGGAAGATGAACCTCCATAGAGAATGATAAAACGGATAGTCTCATCATTCAAGTACTTCAATAGATAGAATCCGTTTGGATTTAGATGCTTATAATTTATAACCATATTGTTCTAAAAGTAAGGTCTCTCCATAGGATAAATACCGAATTTTGCAGTTCAAATTGTTCTATTCTTCCGAATCTCCATTTTCATCAAAGCCAATGCGAAGTTCACCGATTTTATTTCCATCTCCACCTTTGATATTGACGTTCTTGTCTGCTTCCCAGCCGTTCCATGCACCGAGCAAACGGGCAGCTTCTGTCTTACCGTTGAACTCATAAGTTACTTTTCCCCTATCATTCTGTATTTTCTTCAAAGCATTGCGCGTACGTTTTGGGAGTTGTGAAGGACTTTTCATCTTTACCTTGCCTGTTTGTTCGTCAACAATATACAAGTCATTAGGATCAGCAGTGATAATATCCATAAGTACACGCTCCACTGTCTCACGCTTTACTTCAGATTCTTTTACTCTCTTTTCTCTTATCTCTTTTATCCTTGATGTAACCTTGATGTTCTGCATAAGCTCATGTGCGTTGCGCCAAACACTTTCCGGCTTCATTTTAGAACAATCATAAGACATCCTGTATGCTTCACTTGCATTACCATCTACATCAACGTAATATTGGCAAAACTTCTCTTGTTTTAAAGTCAATGGTTTCTCTTTACTCATAGCTTCAAATTATTAAATTCCTGCATGCAGAAACAATGATAGCCTGTTCGACATGCAGGAATAAATTAGAATGGTTGTACACTCATAGGATTTCTATTTCTCCGCCCCAGCATTTTTTTTGAGAATTACTCCCTTTCCGCATGGCGAATATTTTTCTTACTCCGTCCTCGACTGACGTATAGGACAAAGGTACTAAATAGATATCCCCGTCCACCGATTGCTCCAAATTGTCGAATTTTCGTTTTTCGTTAACCAGCTTAATTTCAATCGGTTTATAATACTTTACCAAATTCGCAAAATACATGGTAGTCACAGGCTGGACGTTACAAATGTTGATAAGCCGGCGGTTACACCCCATTGCATAGATAAGTCCTTCAATGACGTCATCTATGTAAGTAAAGCACCGGATGTTCTGACCGCAATTACACAACGACACCTTTTCCTCATTAAGCAGGAACCAGAGAAGAGTTCTTTCACGTGGGGTTGGTGAATATACATTGTGCAGCCGGCATCCGGTAGCAGTCTTACAATAGATAGCCGCATATTGCTCATCGAAGTGCTTGCTTATTCCATACATGGAAGTGGTGTTCACCGGATTCGCTGTTGATGAACTGGCATAGACTAACTTCACACGATACAGGTTACATGCATCAGCAACGCTCATAAAGGTATCAATGTTATCTTTCCGGATCTGCTCTAAATTTTCATTGAAGACACTTGTTTGCGCTGCCAAATGGAATACACAATCAATATCCCCATTCTTTAGAAACTCGCATACTTTCGTGGCTTCAGTACCACATTTACGATCAAGTCCTATGACTTCAACACCTTTTTTTGCTAATTCTCGGCAAAGGGCTTTACCTATAAACCCCTCACTGCCGGTTACAATTATTTTTTTCATCATCACAAAAAAATAAGGGTGCATCTCAAGAAGACACGCCCAAGTTCAACATTAAATTAATCACAACTAAACAATGTGGATACTACTTACCATGCATTCCTCATGATCCCATGCTACATTTATTACAACTACGTAGATACGTTCCTATGTACTTATTTTTACACTTCCTTTTACCTATCAAAAATTTGTAATATAAAAAATATTTTATACATTTGCCTTTGATAAAAATAAAAGGATAAGAAATGGAATCATTCATCAATATTATAAGCGTATTCACTACAATAGTTGCTTTCATGGGGAATATCATTGCCATGTATAAATGGGGAATAAAAAAGAAACAATATTATTTTCCTCGAAGTAACAAGATTGGAATTTCAAAAACAAATAAATCAAACTTTTCGGATTCCCCAATAAAAACATCAGAGTTTCTAAAGTTTATTGTTATTATTTTTATTCTTGGCATAGTAGCTGTTTATGTTTATACAATTGCTCAAGTTATTACTGCTACATTATCGTACGAACAATCAGTAACCTTACTCCTTTATACCACTCCTATTTGTTTATTATGGGTTATTTTGTTTACATTATGGAAGAAAAAGCCAGACAAGAAAGTTGAATATATTTTTATTGCTATTACAACTTTTTTGGGTCTCTTTTATGAAATAATGGCAATACTCGGTAAAATACCAGATGCTTACAATGTAAGCTACTTGATTGATTACCCTTTTATATCATCTATCGTAACTATCTTGATAGGAATTTTAATAGTATCCTAAAAGTAATCAATTATTCACTAAACAAACTTATTTGTAAAAGTACTTTTTTCATTTTTGAACACGATAAACAGGATATCCCATTTTTTGCATTATCACGAATCAATTTTTTCAATAAATTGTTTCACAGAAAGACAACCTTTACCTATTCAATTTGAATAACATAGTTCGTTTTGTATATCCGTAACAAAAACGGATGGCATCATAATATTTAAAGGAAGGTTTACAACAATACTTGCACTTTTCGGGAGTATAGATTCTGCAATACGTGCTTTTATCATAATTACTATCCCAATTTCCAAATATGGAAGTGACATAAAGAATCTTTTCTGCTAATCTTATTTTCATATCTATTCTGTTTTACTATAATTGTTATAAAAATATTCACTACACTTAAACCCTTTTCGTGGGGTGAAGTCTTTAAACTCGCAACTTCTAAAAATCCACTTCTTATCAGCCCATCCAGCTAAATCCTTTTGCCATTGAGGGATTATTTGGAGAGGATTATTTAAGTCTCGGTAAGGCTGGCAATGCGGTAAGAACCGACCGCCTTTGTTCTTCCAATGATTAACACGCTCAAACGATTCTTTGAAGTCACTGAGCAGGATACAGTAAAAGAAGTATTCACCCTTATAGCCATACTTATCAATCAAAGCCGTAGCGCGTTCACATTCGGCAATCTGTCCCGGTGTGTCACAGCCGAACCGTATGCGCTTCATCCACTTTACTCTTGCCAGTAGCCGGGCGATGTCGTCTGTTACCAAGCGAGCATCCAAACCTTGATTGAAGTCAACTCGCACACCCATGGAGACAATCTTTTCAATCTGCTGTAAACCATAATCAGATGCGAGTACATTGTTATCCATAAGAATCACATTTTTTCGTCCGGCAGACACTTCCTCAATATCCATGTAAGGAGCGATGTTGCCTTCTTTGGCAGGTACAACACACCATTTACAACGATTAGGGCAACCCCTTGTCAAAAAGCCATAAGCCAAATTTTTATCAACATTATACAGATCGTAATCAGGAATCATTCTATCAATTTCTGGTAAAAGAACCTTTTTTATGTCATACCCTGTACCACCTTTCTCGACTTGATCGGCATTGATGTAGTAGCCGTAATCCGGTGTAAATGAAAAGACCTTTGCTGAATAAACCTTATCATAAGAACAAAGGGGATTATACCATTCTACATTGTCACCTCTTGCTTTGTGCCATGCACTTATCTTCATCAATGCGAGATTAGGGTAATTACTGTCAACTGCTAATATTCCGATGTTCATTACTTATTTGTTATTAATCAATTATTTCAAATGTCACTTTCACTTTTTTACAGCGAAAGCCTTTCTTATACATCTGTTTCCATGTCAAATTAGTTCCGTCCAGCCAGTACCTGACGCAATCTCTTCGGTAATACTTTTGAGTATTCATCACAAGTGTACCATCCGGGTAGGTTATCATGTACATTATGTCTTCACGCATATTGACTCCTTTCTAAATTGTTATGAGTTACTGTTTAAATTCCGGCAGAATACCGAGATATAAGTATCGGTTATCACCGGTTCTATGTACTGTCATATAAAACAATACATCGCCTTCATCCTTAATCGCATCGCATCCTTGGACAAAGTCCCTTGAGCAATATGCAGGGCAAGTGATTTCCGCTATGTAGTTGTATAGCCTTTCGTCTATATAGTCACCCGGAGATAAAAACTCATCCAAGTCTTTATCTTGCTTAGACCATGCTTTAAATGTCTTCTTCATTTTCTGTGAGTTTTCTTGTTCTTATTCCGTTCCCTATTATCCTCAGATATACACATCTTGCACCATGATGTCTTGATGTGATACACCTTCCCGTTACGATAGATTGCTCTGTCATAGAAGCAGGATAGCAAAAGTAAGTTTCCACAACGGCTACATGTTTTGCGCTCCTTTCCGTCCACTATCACCCGGTTTCTCGGTTTCCGTTTCACTGTTTCACATGGGCCACATTCGGATGCACCGTACTTCCGGCAATAGGCAAGGGAACGCTTGCCGCATTTGGCAAAAGAGGTACAATTCGAACGGGGAACTGTTTGATGGATATTCATATCATTTTTGTATTGAAGGTTGTTTACTAACACACTCTGGTGATTTACTACCAAGTGGATTCATGTTCTCATCATAGTAAGTCGCAGTGTACATGGTTTCTTTAATCTTATGCTTACCACACTTACTACATATATAGGTAAATGGAGCATCAAAAGGCTCTACCCATTTATGACGGTACTTGTTTGTTGATTTATTCATTACTATCTTGTTTTGAATTTTACTCTATAAAAAATCCTTGTAAGTGTCCACACTTATCGCACTTATGAGCACCTACTTGAGTTTCGCCCCCTGGAGCGAGGGATTTTTCAATCACACCTGACTCGTAAGGTTCTCCATCCGGTTCGTAAGCGAATGTACCAACGACAAGTGAGAGCCTTCCTCCACACTTGCTACAACAGGCTTTTTCACTATCTTTCAGTAGATTAAGAAGACGCTTTTCAGCAGCTTCATACTGAGCTAATTGTGCACATGATAACTCACCATATCCGATAGTCAATTGAAGTTCTTTGAGCGCTAATTTAATAGCTTCCGTTTCTTGAGTGGTAATCGATACTTTCTTCGCTTTCATTTTTTCTGATAAATCAAACGTATTTATTCAATTCTTTTTCTAAAATAGTTTCCATAATTCATATTTGACTTATTTAGAATTTCTTTTATTATTTACTTCTGATATACACATACGGCACCAAGATGATAATCTTCGGTATTTCTTTCCATGCGATATGATCGAACTTGCATAAAATCGATTAAGGTAGAAATAGCGGCCACAATGTGTACACTTTTTCATTTCTCTGCCATCCACATCGAACATTCTGTTTCGAGGTTTACGGCGAATAAGAGTACATCCCTTACAATAATTATCTTCACCACGATATCGCCGACAATGAGAGAGGGATTTCACACCACATTTCGCAAATGCCTTACAATCAACACGTACAGATGAATGTGCACTCATAACTTTCTCTCCTTAACAAACTTAGTTAGTACACGGGAAATAACTTCTGCATTTTCAAACATAAGCCATTCCTTTGCCACATACCAAGCAATGCCCATAAATGCATTGAAGTAATCTTTTTTAACCGAAAGATGAGATAAACGCCCCTCTGTGGGTTTCAAACCCTTATCATGCAGAATACAAAGACCATTCTCGAAGAAAGCACAATACCTTTTGCCTACAACGGGCTGAATCATAGGTACAATCGAAGTGGTAACACCTAATAACATTCCGACAGCCCATTGAGTTAAAGCTAATCTATCAGAATATCCGGCATCAATAATCTTCTCAATATCATCCGGGGTTCCTAAACATGGTGTATTACATTGCTGTTTACAAATACTACATGAACATTGTACAGGCACACGACCTGAAACCCTCATTACCCTTTGTAATGAGGGTTCTCTTGTTAATTCTCCCATAACCGTATTGTTTGAGGTAGTTCAAAGACTATTAAATATCTCCCCACAGCTTTACTGCAAGGTCATAATTCTTTTGAGCTTCGTTTACATCTTTCTTAGCATAAGTTAAAGTGTAAGAGTGCATACGTGGATACTTCCCAGATTTGACACCTTCATGATATTCCTTTGCAACCTCTAATTTATGCTCATAGAAATCTATGCTTTCAGGCATCGACAAATTTATGGCATTAGCTCTCTTATCCCAATATTCTGCTTTACTTTCGTGTTCTGCTGCCTTCTCGTCAAACTGAACACTTTTGCCCATATTGTTCCAAGCATCGTCTATCGCTTTTCTATGTCGTTTTTCGCTATGATGTCCTACTTTTATAGGTTCACCAAGGGAAAGAAAATCTTTATCTTTGTTGGACTTGTTATAGTATTCATTACTTCTCCGTACAGCAGATGCAGCCCATTCCCTGCGACGTTCTGCTCGTCGCTTCGCCCATTCTTGAGCATTAAAACCGTCAGCTCTTACAATGGAGTAATAGTAAAATCCTTCTTTTTCGAAGATTAGATTAAATACTATACTTTCGTTCTCTTTACCGTACTTAGTAGTGACTTCGATAGTTTCACCTTTTTCGTGTTTCTCATCACACTTTGCCAAAAATACATTTGGCGCAAATTTGTAATACGTATTCATTTTCTCTTGAATTAAATTGGTTTGACTTATATAAATGATGAAACCACGGCCAAGTAGCTGTGGTTTCATCATTAAATTACTCCGGTAGATCGGTAGATATCAAATCATCGAACAAACCAGGAACACGAGGCTGTAACGCTTCATATTCTTCCCTGAAAAACTCTTCTTTGGTCCTACCTTGCTTTTTCCCTTTCCTTGTATGTACATCAAAAGTATATACTGGGATGGCAATGGGATAACGTCTAACATCATCTATCCATTTTTCTATGTCGATATCCCTTCTGTCATAGATAAAGTTCTGCAAATGATCTGCATCCCGGTTCTTTCTACACTCACAAAGAAGAATAACCGCCTTGCTGACAAATATTCTCCCCTTTGGTTCGGTAGCATTCTTATTTACAAGCTCATGACCTTGCCACAATGCTTCTATCTCTTTTGTTATGATACCGAAGCAATCTTCTGCACTAATGGTGTATAGACGCTTCCACACATAGTCGCGGTATCCACTCGCCCAAAGCTCCAGTGCAAAAAAGCCGGCCACTCCGGTATCAGCTCTCCGGATCGCTTTTTGCATTGCAGAACTCACCTCAAAGAAATCATATCCGCAAACAGTTCTAATAATCATAATTCTAATTTAATGGTTTGACTCTTAATTGATTACATCAGTAAATTTAGCTAAAAAAGACGGATATAGCAAACAGAATGAACGCCATTTAAACGCCTTTTTTACAGACTATTAGAACTTGAATTTGCAGGATATGTTATACTGTACAAGCTGCTTCGTCTTATCCTTGCCGTTATTTGTCGCACTCTTTAACAGGATACTATCACCGAAGTTCTTTTTGATGAAAAGAATAGATTTGCGCTCTTCTTCCTGATTCCTGATCGAAGCAAGCCCACCGGCATTCACAAATGTGCTCTTCTGCTCGAAATTATAACGCAGATCGGTTAAAATCTTACGCTCTTTGTACTTCATATAACAGGAAATCCAAAAATCTTCTTTCAAACGTACCTCTTCATTCCACCAGGTATTTTTGTTATAGATTACTCCATAGCTGCAACCGGTTATCATTTTAGAGAGGGAAAGGAAGCCGGTTTCATCGTACATCACAGGTGATATTCGGGAAGTGAAACCGAAAAGATGAACACCCATCATACCGGCCATCTCAAATAATGACTGAATGATGTTAGTAATTCTATCCTTGTCTTTCACCCGACAGGGTTCTCCTTTATCCGCATAGATCGCCTTGCAGGCATGAACATCATCGTCGAGCATGAAGAGCTCACCAAAATGTTTCGCCATCCAGTTGCGTTTAGGAATGAGACCGATTACATCGTCCGGATGAGTAACGATTTCACACTCCGGATTAAACTGTTGGTACAAGTCAGCCTGACTTTCAGCGACGCAAATTATAGGATCGTTCACCAACTTTTTAGCGAACACCCGGTCATGTCGCTTATGACTTGGTATTACTATTTTGCAGGGCATGGCGAACGTCTTTTATGTCAATTACATTACTCTTACTTACTTTCCCGGTCTTGTACGACTTCATGTGCTGCATATCCAGCCTTTCACGAAGCCAGTTACTATCAACCTCATTGCTTGAGGTTATGATAAACAACTCATGTTTTTCGTCATACTTTGGAATAAGGGGATAAATGGCTGTATCATCCGTGATGGCATCGAATCGTTCCTTAAATTCATCTTCTTTCTTCTCCGGCCCGAACTCGATCCCCCAATCCTGAAGTTCCTCCTTATTCCACTCGTTTTCCATAACGTCCAAATCATTCTCACCGAAATTGACGTTATCCTTTGTAGCATACTCCCTCAACTTCTTAACAGGGGTATCCGGTGCCAGGACTTTACAGGGAAGCTCCTTGTAACCAAGTTCCTTACAGGCACGTAGACGTAGATTGCCACAAACGACAATATACCGGCCATCATTATAGGGAAATACTATAAGTTCCCTAAGTTCAAGCATTTCAGGCGAATCCTGAATACTCTTCTTCATCGCTTCGAAGCGATAATCACGGAAAAAACGCGGATTCTTCGGTAATCCCGTGAGCTGCCCCTTGTTAAAATCAAGTAGGCAGACTTGAATAGTTTCTGTCATAACAAACTGCATTAAAATCAACAACACAAAATCAACAACACGAACAGTCAGTAACAACACCTTAATCACATCTTTCCGACTCATCAGAAAGCAAATCTATCGCTCTCTTAATTTCGCCCTCGATATCCTTACATCCGTAATGTCTTAGAAAAGCAACGGTAACTATTATAATATCGGCAGCTCTCTTCTTATACTCCGGATGGTCTTTTATATCGTCACATGGTAATTCTGATAATTCATCAAACTTCCTCCAGGCAGCAGATATTTTTAAACTGAAAGCCTTTTTAGAAGTATTATCATTCAGATGAAAGCGGCGCTCTATAATCTTTAAAATTTTAGGAGCCAACTTATTCAATGTTATCATAAATGATTAGGTTAATTTGTTAGACTAATAATAATCTCACACTATTTTGTCACGGTGGTGGCCTGTTTTTATACAAATACATATCTATTCTTATTTAGATTAAATAGCTTCCATTAAATCAAATAACGTCGGCGCATTCACTTCTATTTCAGCTTCATGCAAGTATGAAAGACTGTCTTTCCAATAGTCATAATTCAACTCGATAGAAAGTCCTTTACGTCCCAATCTAATAGAACAGTAAGGGACAGTACCAATGCCGCCGAACGGGTCAAATACCAAATCCCCTTTGTTTGAATACCGTTCAATTAACCTCTCAACAATATCAAGCTGAAGAGGACAAATATGATTTTGGCGTTTCTTCTGTGACTGCTTCGTATTAAGTGTACGCATCCGAGTAACATCATCCCATATCCAAGGTTTCTTACTTACAGGATCTACAGCCATGAATGTTTTTGGTAGTTTACCGTAAGCGTCTAATTCTTCAGCGAAAGCGACATGTTCTTCATAGTTGTAGATATGTTCACGCTCGTAGTTCCTAAACAAATGGCGTATCTTGTCAATACCAGCACCTTTCATATCTTCATAACTCAATAGAGTATTACCTGATGATTTCCAACTTGCATGAGCATCTATTTGCCAACGGGCCAATGAATATTCATTCTTATTCTTGGTTACTGGCAAATCTGCATAGGCGCGTGAAGTATCAGAAGGCAGTTTACGGAAAAGAAGTACATATTCAGGGCAGCCGACACCCATTTTAGAACCATCTTTACACATCTCGGTATATCCAAGACGATACGTTTGATTATTCTTCCTGACAACATCAGTATCTACCGTAATACGTCCCATGTATCGAAACCCGTGTTTCATATAGTGAAAGACTGTCATTTCAGAGAATGGGTCAATAGTGGGCATACCATCACCAGTAGCGTTACCAAATAAAACGCGGTCTTTCACATGGATACAAGCAAGGCGACCAGGCTTTAAAATCCTCATAAGTTCAGGCGTCAGATAATCCATCTGCTCAAAGAATTTATCGTTGCTCTCATTGTGTCCAAAGTCGTTGTATGTCGGTGTATACTCATAATGATTGGAAAATGGAATACTGGTAACAACCAAATCAACAGAATTGCATGCCATTTTCTGGCATTCGAGTACATTATCATTATTGATAGCTTGCCACAATTTACCTGATTTCTCTTCACGGATAGCAAACATCCAACGCATCATTTTTTCCCCAGCTTCCAATCCAAACAAACCATTCTCACGAACGATATCTGTCATTTTAGCAACCATTTCACGATGCTGCGCCCACTTCTGCATAAAATTCTTATATATCTCTCCTTCTGATTCTGCATAAACAAGATAGAGGTCAACCGGATATTTTTGCATAAATCGGTAAATACGGGCAATAGCTTGAAATTTATCATTAAACCGATAATCAATGAACATTATTGCCTTATGGCAATGATATTGAAAATTCAAACCTTCACCGAGCATTTCAGGTTTGGCTGCTAAATATTGTAACCGACCTTCTTTAAAATCAGATATTATCTTATCGGATTCATCATCATCTTGTGAGCCATATACGGCTTTACACCCAGGAATAGACTTACAGAGTACCTCACGCTCACTCTCAAGGTCATGCCATAGTAGAAAATGATCATCTTTATTTTCAGGACGATTAATAATCTCTACTACACGGGCAATCTTTAATTGCATATTATCCCTTCGTTCTTTTGCAGCATCAGCCAGACCGAGAGCTGCTTCACGGAACATCTTTACCTGTCCATCCCGATCGATACCAGCAGTAGAATTATCTACGTTTACGACTTCTTCATGTACACGAAGTTCAGGCAACTCATAACCTGTATCGGGGTAACCGAGGTCAGATGGCTTGGTAAGGAATAATGCCCAAGTTGATACCCACAGCCAAAATTCTTTTTCTTTGTGTGGATAAAGCGTTAGATTATTAGCTTTGGTACTATCACGTTGAAAAAAACGTGTAAGGGCTTGCCCTGTATCCATCACTCCGAGATAACCGGCATAATGAATAAGTTCTTTGTACCTGTTGGGGGACGGTGTAGCAGTAGCAACAAAACGAAAAGGTACATCAGAAAATAAAGGGAGAAACTCTTGATACGTCTTTGTTCCAAAACCACGTAATACACTTGCTTCATCCAAAGAAGTTACAGTAAAATATGCTGGTTCTATTCTTACTCCATTCTCACCGTCACGAACACGCTCATAGTTAGTTATCATTATATCGGTAGGGCATATCAAAACATCTGCCATACAGCGTACATACGTTACCTTCAGATTCAAATGTTGTTCAGCTTGTGTCAAGAACTCTGTTACAACACGTTTAGGGCACACAATCAGACCTTTACCACCTTTATGTTTCAATATCACACGAAGTATTTCTAACTGTGTTACGGTTTTCTGCATACCGAAACTAGAAAAAATGGCACGGCATCCACCTGTAACCGCCCAACGAACTGTATCTTTCACATGAGGATAAAGAGAGGGTGTAATCTCATCCGGATTCACTTCAAATCCTGTATTGTGGCTAATAGCCATCTTGTTTTTTAAAAATTCTATATAGTATTTCATTCTACTTGTCAAAAATAAGAAAGGAAACCATTAGGCTTCCTCTGTATTATCGTTCTCAAGTTCTTTCAATCTCTCATTGAGTCTCTTTTGTTTCTTGTCGAAAGAAGCAGCAAGCTGCTTACCAAGTTCAGCGTAGTCATCAGGATATTGTTCTGTAAAGAGAATCCTTTGGCATTTTTGCATATAGGGATAGAACATCACATCATTGCTTGAAAGGTTGTTAGCGATAAAAGCGCGATACCATTGATTACGATCTGCTTGATTGTTCTTCACGTATTTAACGAAATCAGACTCTTTATTATAAGTAGAAAGTTTTAGTGTTTCCAAATACTTGCTGCCGCAATTACGGAGAATCATGACATCAAACACGGTTTGCTCATCAACGGATAACTCTTTATTGCGCTGATAATAGGGCTTTTCTTGTGCCCACTTTCTCATTGTTTCAGCGCTCTTCTCAATCACTTTGTCCTTTGCCTTCTTCAACTTTTCGTTGATCTTCTCCCTCTCTACATCTTTAGGGTCAGCAAGAGCGCTATTACTGGAAGCCAATTCTTTTCTGATATAGTAATACTTAACATTCACTTCGGGATTATAATATTCCCAAAAACTGATACAACGGTAAATCTCTCCGTTCTCAAGCATTTTTTGAGTACGCTCATCATTTTCCGCATACCAACATACCCCCTTGAACACATCTTCCGGATTGACTATTTCAAATCCAAGCTGTTTGATAGACTCTTTTGTTTTTTCAAATAAGGCCTTTCTCTTATCACCCCAATACGATTCGGGGGTGCCGGCAATTATTACCGTTTTCCCGAAAGCAAGAGGTTCCCCGGATTTAACAAGGTCGGCACTTTCAGACATAATCTTATGAATTACATAAGCAATCCGCTTCTTATCGAAACATTCCGGATTGATGCAACGTGCATTCTTGTTATTCATCTCATAAAACAGGCATCCATGATTTATGGTATTGTTTTCACACTGGGCACACGGTTTAAATTCATCGTTGCCCCAATCATCGTCCTCATCCTTAATCCATTCAGCCCTATCAAGCTCCATAAATGAATTGCTCACAAACCGCCGAATCATATCCGTACTGCACGTACTTTGATTGCCTTCATGAAATTCCATTTGTGCTTCCTTGTCCAACTTGGATAATATCATTGCACCAGATAACGGTATATCCCCGTCTCTCACACGCATTTTTAGCTCCGGGATAAGATTGTTCAATTTGATTCGGTCAAAAACAAAACGGGTAGACTTGCCAAAACGTAAAGCGATATCTTCCAAAGTGCGCCCTTTCTCCGTGAGTTGAGCAAAGGCAAAGGCTTCTTCAATGGGATCGACATCTTTTCTTTGAAGATTCTCGGTAATCATCGCATCAAAAGCTTCATCATCCGTCATTTCCCTTACAATACAGGCGATTGTTTGAAATTTTTCAGACTTTTTTCGATGGGCCTTGATTTTTGCAACATTCTCTTCATCTTCCTTTGCTTTCAATAGTGATACGGCACGGAAACGGCGCTCACCGCAAACAACCTCATACGAACAAGGGATTGCTGCGACATCACCGGTTTCCAAGTCGGTTACATCTTCGGATTTGGCTACTCTGACAGTGATAGGCTGCAATAAGCCTTGTTTCTCAATGTTACCTGCAAGCTCTTGAAGAGCTGCTTCATCAAAAGTCTTTCTCGGATTCAAAGGAGAAGGACTGATAAGGTCAATTCTAATGTTTTGTACTTCCATAATTCAAAAATTTATTGGTTTGACTTTTAATTCATTGCATCAGTAAAGTTATCGTAAAATGACAAGTTTAGCAAACAGAGGCTTCGCCATTTTAACGCCATTTTCATTCCGGCTTAAAACGAAGTTGAATAAAACCCCGCCTCTCCGTTTCACGCAATAACTCTACATCTTCATCCTTAATTTCAGCAGGAGTTTCGGCATTAACGCTCATATAGTCAGGTATCCCGAATTTTTCTTTTATACGAGCAATTTTTTCCGGATCTTTAGTGACCCAGTAAATCGTAACTTTCATCATTCCATTTCGATTTTTAAGATATTGTTCAAGGGGGATGGCATGGTTGGCATATTCTTTTATGCGATTTTCCATTTGAATGGCTTCAAATGCCTGTTCAGCCTTAAGCAAATCTCTTCTCCTATCCCGGCAAAAGGTATCAAGCGACTTCAAAATTTGCATAGGATCAACCGATCCGTAGAACTCTTCATACTTACCTGATCGGAGACGTCCAAAAAAGCAGCTCAGTTCGGCAATATTGAGGAAAGGATACTCACAAGCTATCTGGTCGCTCAAGTCGAACAGTTGATTGTCTGTCAGTTTTTGCTTTGCTCCAACAAAATCGTTCACTTTGAGCAAATGACATTTCAGCCATGCCCTCGCCCCTTCTATTCCGTAAGCGAGACTCACATCTCCAAGTTTCGGGCACCCATTAATAGCGGACAATTCAGCAATAGACTTGACAACCATCAAGCGAGATTGCAAATCCGGACTATAAGTTTCACAAAAGGACGTAGGGCTGTATCCGTCAACCAACATCCGGCTCAATTCCGTGCTCCGCCCTCCACCTTTGGTCAAGTTCTTGGAGATCGCGAGTGACATCAAACTTCTGGCGGTCACTATCCGAGTTTCTTCCTTGTGCGTCAAATTCATTTTTCTTTCGATTTTCCTTGATGCGGTCCAATATCCAAAGATTAGCCTTAGATTCCCAACGCTCTATTTTCACCCCATTGGCATTTCGCCACCCTATCGAGTCGAAATGGTTGAAGAATATCTCTGCCTGCTCTTGCCAATCACCTAACCGTTCCGGAGCATTTTGATTGATGAAGTATTGAATAACATCATCAAGCGTAGGAGCCACAAATTCTCTTGTAGCCCTTTTAGGTTTCTCCGATTCAGAGGGTGGGAAAAGCTCGCCAGAGCTACTTTCTTTCTTACCCCCTTTAGGGGGTTCTTTCTTTGTCTTTGTCTCTGTCTTATATTCTTCTTTAGGGGGTATGGGGGACCTTTCTTTAAAAGGTGTACCTAAAGGTATCCCTAAAGGGTGCCCTAAAGGTGTACCTAAAGGTGGTAGATTTTGCATACCTTTTTGTATACCTTTTATAGAATACGTTGATTTATTACCTCTTCCGTTACCTTGTTTACATTCGATAAGATCCGCTTGAACTAATCTATTTCGGGCGGCCTTGAATACTTTTACCGACACTCCCACGTCAGATGACACCTTTGTATCACTACGTGTCCAGTTATCCTCCCAGCCTAAACGATTCGCTGTTTTCAGCAAGTAAAAATAAAGCCTCGTTTCACAGCAAGAAAATTGCCAGCTTTCGTCAAGTTCCCAAAATCTATTGATAAGTTCAATATAGGTCATATCAATTTATAATAATTCCGTAAGACGTCATTTATGTACGGTTGTGGATCAGCTTTCAAGTAATCACAGACACTACGAATAAACTCAATCAGTCCATGACAGACAACATACACACTACCATTGTTTTCAATCAGTTTTTGCCACTCTTTTTGTTCTGGCGACTGTCTCCCTGCACTCTTGCCTTTTATGCGCGGAGTTTTCATCTCTATGCAAAGACTACATTTCCCGCCACATGGAAAAAGCAGTATCAAGTCAGCAATACCGGCTATGGCACCTTCATATTTACGCATGAAACCGCTTTTCCTTGTTCGTGTGCCACCGTTGGGTATGGCAAACAGCAATCCGGCAACATGGGGAAATGTAGTTCTGAACCATTCAACACATGTATGCTGTATCTTTGTTTCAGAATATTTCGCTTCTTGTATCTTTATATCTTCTTCAGTCATTTTTCTGATTCTTATTTGAGATCGTATGACATTCATTAAGAAGGTCTACGATCTGTTGACATCTATTCCTGCAACCAACAAAGGAAATTATGGTAACCCATCCCGGACCGAACAATAAATGTGTCTGATACTCCTGGATATGAGTATTACGTCCGTTCTCTATTAATCGGTATGGCTTCATAATTTATCCTTGAACAAGTCCATTGCAAGATTTATCATATTCTCTTCCACTTGATCGTCCGTTCCGGTGACACCATTGGCTATGTTCTTCTTTGTCTGGATCACATCATACATATACTTGTCGATAGTATCCTTACCCAAGAAGTAATAGCAGTTAACGTTGTTCTTCTGCCCGTTACGATGTGCTCTATCCTCAGCCTGTTCGCAATCACTGAACGTCCACGGGAATTCAATAAACGCCACTCGGCTGGCAGCCGTCAAAGTAAGTCCGGTACCTCCCGATTTGAAGTTCAGAATAATCAGCTTGCAATCGGGATTATTTTGAAAGGAGTCAACGGCATACTGTTTTTGACTGATATTATCGGACCCCGTTACCGTCACAGCTTTAGGGAACTCCTTTTTCAATTCTGCTATGACTTCTTTCAAGTAGCCAAACAGAATAAGTTTCTCACCCCCGTGAATAACATCATGCACAAACTCACAGACAGCCTTGATTTTACCCCTTGCAGATATCTGCTTTAAAAGCTGCATCTGCACCATAACAGCACCATTCATGGACTTTTGTACTTGTTCGTCCGAAGCACTCTTGTACTTTTTCAAGTATTTTACCATATCACCCTCGGCAGCCTTGTACTCTTTTGTTGTAGTGATATCAACCGTCAAGTACTGACGAGTCTTGTCCGGAAGCTGGGCAAGCACTTTCGACTTCTCACGACGGAAGAAACAGGTATTCCATAAGCGCCAATTCAGTTCCTTTACGTTAGATGCCTGTTTCGGGCCATCACAGTATTTTTCCACATATCTACTATAACCGCCAAAGTCCTCTAACCGGCCTAATATCTTTAGCTGTTGTATCAAATCCGTATTATTGTTGACAACAGGTGTACCGGTCAATGCGAACACATATCTCTTGCCCTTGCAAATCCCCTCGACATATTTACTTTGCTGGGTTTTGGTGGACTTGCATTTATGCGATTCGTCAATAATGACAGAGTTAAACAGTGAAATGCGCTGATCGAAAGCTATGCTTTTCATTGTAAGCTTGGATTCTCTATTGACAGCCCTTACGAAGTACTTATTCAGCGACTCGTAATTAGTGATGAATACCTCACAAAGCGGGCTGCCATCCGTCTTTTTACACTCATAAAAAGAATGCCAGGACTGCCGATTTTTATCATCGAGTATAATCGCATTGATTCCTGCGAACTTTTTGAATTCACGCTGCCAGTTGACCTTAAGCGCCGCAGGGCAAATAACCAGTACAGGAAAAGAGTCACCATGAATATCAGCTTCCCTATGGGCCTTGACGACTGCACATATAGCCTGTAATGTTTTACCGAGCCCGGGCTGGTCACCGAAAAAGCAACGTTTATGTTCGATTGCATACTGTACTCCCTCAAGCTGATACTCGTAAGGTTGGAGTAGCATATAATGCTCACCGGTAAAAGGTTTCATCGGTGGAATATCATAATTGATCTCTTCAGATACATCCCTCCGTTTAACGGTTGAACAGAAACGCATCTGAACAGCCCATTGCGAAAAAGCCCGGACATACCAATCTGCATTCTTTCCACCCGAATAACGGAAATCATTAATTGGCACAAGCCACGCGCGGTCTGTCCCGTCATAACGTGGCCTGCTTGGAATTCTCTTTATGACTTCGACCAACTTCGGATGATATTCAAACTGAATCCTGTACATACTCGGTGTCTTAGTCACATAGATGGGTTTCATGAAGCTGTCTCTAACGCTAATTCAGTTTTCTCTTCCGGGATAAAGGCGCCCCCATTCTCCATGTCAACATTATCCGTCGACTCTGATTCCTCAAATGGATCATCCCCCTCTTTGAAATCAAACTCCCGCTGGATTTCAGAGCATTTATTCTCCGTTACATATAATTCGGCTTCGTACAAGAAATTGTAAACGGCATCCCTGTATTCCTCGCAATGCACATACTGCTCGTTATCCGGGTCAAAGCCGATACCGGGAGAATTGATGTTGAGCACCTTGTTTGTCATCAATGTCCTTTTCCCTGTAAGTGTACAAACCGCAAAAGAGGAGTCGCCGCCAATGGTAACCCCAGTGACATCGAACTTTTTGAAAAACTCATCCTCAAGACATGACTCCGGGCGCTCCCAATTTATATATTGGGCTTCTCTCTGTTCCGTTATGTCTACGATAAAAGGGATGAGCTTTCGCAGTGACTCTTTCAAATCATGGTGTACGGGATTAATCCCTCTAAACGTAATATCGTTCCCCTCCTGATCCGCATAAACAACCTCAAGACAACCCTTTTTGGCCATCTTGGCTTTTGAAATTTTTAAATCCATATTTAAAAAGAAATTAGTTAATATTTACCGGTGCCGGTATTCATTAATAAAGTCATTGTAGTACTTGTCGGCAGGTAATGGTAAATTGATACCAAATTCGGCTGCCGCATCCGCCTGAACCTTGTCCAAAAAGACTTTCATTTGCAACGTATTCAATTTGGACGTGCTTCCGGATACCTCATCCACCTCTCCATTCATACAGATCCTACGCCGAAGAAACTTTTTACAATAATAGTCGTGCACGTCATTCTTGTCCGTGCCGGTTTCCCTTTCAATGCACGCAAACCACATCCACATCAAAGCGTTCTGCGGCAAAGTACGCGGCTCTACCTTCCTGTTTATATTGAGTTCATAGGTTCCATTCGGTAATGTAGAGCAGAGGTAGTCAAATGACTTGTCCATTGTGACTACCCCATCCTTTTTAATCAAAACAGCCTTTGCCATACATTAGAAAGGCAAATCATTAGGCGGTGGCACTTGAGGATACGCAGGCTGTTGCTGGTATGCAGGTTGTTGCGCTCGCTGCTGTGCCTGCTGATTATACCCTTGCGCCGGTTGTTGTGACGGCAACGGCGCCGGAGCAGGAACAGCCGGCTGTTTCACCTTTGGGGTAAGCATCTCCATGTAATCTACGAAAACTTCGGTTATGTAATGCCTGACCTGTTTGTTATCCTCATAGTTACGGGTACGCAGCTTACCCTCAATGTATAACTTATCCCCTTTGTGAACAAACTTCTCTGCAAGTTCAGCAGTCTTGTTCCAAAGAATCAAATTATGCCATTCGGTACGCTCCGGTACCTGCGTACCATTTGGCAAAGTATATGCCTTGTCTGTCGTTGCAAAAGACAAAGAAGCCACTTTTATGCCACCGTCCAACGTTCGGACATCCGGATCTTTGCCGGTATGCCCAATTAGTGTTACTCTGTTTAGACTCATTTTTCCTCCTCTCTTATAGTTACACGGATGCTATCCGACTTAGCAAACACTTTCAGATACTTAGAATACAGCTCCGGATGATCTTCCTGAAACTTCTTTGTATCAAAACTCTTTCCCATCGAAGAGGGGGTATAGCTGACACGCAGCCGCCCGGAATCCCATGATTTGACACCATTTTCGCGCATGGCAGTTTTCAATTCCTCCTTATATTTCTTTTGAAATTCAGTCAAGGCTGCAAGTTCTTCCTCAATCCCGATTATGGTATTGACAAGCTGCATCGGAATGAGCGACTTGTTATCGGAAGGAACAGGCAGATTAGGTAAATACCGTTCGTCTTTTATCTCACACTCCATTAGTTTCTTGACTTCCTCATCCGTTTTGCGAGGAATTTCAACCAATTTATACTTATCGCCACGCACCCAAATACCGAACAATTTATCAATTTTGAGTAATGGATTTTGAAGCTCAAACAGATAAGCGTAGATTGACAACTGCCAGCTCAAATACTCTTCATCAAGATATTGGGTAGTCTTAATATCCCCAAGACTGACTCTGTCGTTCTTTACCCAAACACAGTCAATATTTGACGCGAAGTATTTGTTGTCGGACACCGTGTATTCATTGGCAAGTGCCTTATATCCGGCATTCACCCTCATACTGATATAGTTCTCGGCTTCAATACTTTCGGGTGGCAGGCCTGTGGTATCGGCAAACCGACATTGATCATGGATTAGGCTACCCTTTTCAGCAGCCTTTTTCAATACGAAATCCGGAATATCCTTGTATTTGTCCGGAAACAACTGTTTACTAACCATTCCGGTTATGCCCTGTAATTGCTTCTCACCAAGCATATAGGTGTGGTTTTCCTCATTGAAAACCACACTTGACTTTACTAATTCTACCATTAATTTTCTATTGTTTAGGTGGATAGAATCTTCCCATTTCAGAAGTTATGTCTCTGAACTCTTTATTATTGTGAAGTTCCGGATGCCCGGCCCAAACTTTTTCAAGTTCCTGACGGCTTTTAACACCGGTCATCTGCTTAATTGCACGGTCTAAATCTACACCCTTAAACACTGCGCCCGAAGCATTAGAAGGTGTATTTGTTTCAGACTTATATACCTTCTCCTTAGTATCACCATAAGTGTAACGGACGCGCCCCTTATTGTCTACGATAACGAGAAGAATAATCTCCTTCTGTTCATTGTAACCGATCTCTTTTACACTGAATTTGGTATACAAAGCCATAGAACCCGTTCTATTCTGGTATACCTCATTTTTTTCAAGCGCGATCCAGATAAAAGGCCCAGTGTAAAGTTCACGGCCGATACCCCAATTGAAGCCGGCACGCTTAAAGGCATCCGAAGCCTGCCCTTTCTCTTTCTCGGTATTCGATTCTGTGCCAACATCCTGTTTGCTCACCCATTCTTTTTTGTCCTTGTCCCAAATTGACAACGTACAGAAAAGGTTTCCGTTAACGACATCGTGATGCCGTTTCCAATTCATTTCCCCGAATACTTCATCGAGTATTCTCATGTCCACGCGGGCATCCTTATACAATAGCAAAGAACAGCCCGAACCATCTTGCTTCATTGAACCAACCCTGCATTCTATCTCAGAAGCAGCAAGCGGTCTGATGGAAAACTTCTTCGTTTCTTCTTTTTGAACTATCAGCTCATCCTTTTTTTTCACTGTCATAATTCTCAATTCATTTATTGGTTTGACTTTTAGTTTATTACATCCGTAAAGGTAATCGTTATTGACAAGTTTAACAAACGGAAACTTCGCCATTTTAATGCCATTTTCAAAGCGGGAAATAAGGTGTCTTAGGCTCTTTCATCTCGCTTAAATCAAGCTCCCTGTAATCATTCAGCAATTGTTTGCTGAAATTGATCGTGCGTGCACATGTCCTCTCAGAAAACATACCGATATGGGTATAATCAGACGGTAAATCAAGAATCCTCGAAAGCCATGCATAGGCTTCTCTCCTATTCATGAATCCCAATTGCCAGATTTTGTCAAAATATTCATGCGTCTGGTGCTTCATCTGCCGAAGCGGCTTTTTCGCCACTCTCCCCAATGCCTTGTCCGTTCCTTTATGAACACCGACATAAGCATCACACCCGGCGCATAAGTAAATCATCCCGTACGATCGTCCATAGACAACCGAACTGTCAACAAACTCGGTAGGATTACCGCAATACGGACATATCTTCCCTGCAACAATCATCTTTTGTCGCTCAGTTAATTCTAACATAATAAAATAAGGTTTCGTGGACGGTGCCGGAATCGAACCGGCCTCTTTACATCGTGCGCACTCCGTAATGTCTCATCCAGGAATACTACCCGCCCAATAGAAAGATGCACTATCCTCACGGACCGATACATCCTGCGACCAAAATGCATTTGGAAATAAAAAATACTACTATGACATTCTATAACTGGTTAAGCGTGGAGGAACCCGGATTCGAACCGGGACGATAGATTACCTATGTATGACTTTCTTCAATCTATCTGCATGCTTGCGTCTGCCAATTCCGCCATTCCTCCTTAATGTAAAAAGGCGTACTATCCTCACGAACCGTACACCTTGAATCACAACACAAACACAAAATAAAACAACACAAAATAATACTATGAAAAACATGAGTTCACTCTCACGAGTTACTTTGCTCCCGGATAGCCGTTCAAAACACACCGGGAATAGAATAAAATAAAATCAAAAATTAAACAAGGGGCTGAACCCTACGGTGTCCTTTGCACCGGCATTTTTAGTTAAACATAAATGAGAAAATCTTCGTGAAGGAATCCGGACTCGAACCGGAACGATGAGTAATATTGCCTTCCAGCGCATCGGGGAATCGAACCCTCCTGCTTGCAGAATCGAACTCACGCTTCATACTCTACATAAGCACCTGCCTACGCGTCTACCTATTCCGCCATTCCTTCATGTATAGCCGGACGCTTCCGGCTACTTTGATTGAATTATGATACATATTCCCCCTCACGGGTTACTTAACTCTGATCGAGTTGGGCCGGAGAACGGATTCGAACCGCTGACCTCACGTAAAACATGTGCTCTACCAACCTGAGCTACTCCGGCAAGCGCCCGGAATGTTATCCGGGCTGAAAAAAATCACAAACAACGAACACACCTTCACAGGCTATTTTTTTTGTTTCCTTTCTTCATAGGCAAATCGAATGGCAAGAAGTGCCACAATACAAATGAACATCATCTGCGAGCAAAGTATCTCACCACATGTTACATCAATTCCACCACCTATATACATAGCTGCTATTAAAGCAACTACCGAAAATATATTATGAACTATTCTTAATGTCTTCATTTCTTTCTCTTTTTTGGTTTGACTCTTTTTCTCGCACATCTGCAATGGAGCAATACTTGGGCTGCATTGCAGTGCCACTTTCCATTTTGCACATTGACAGGCTTATCGCTTTCGATCTTCCCTGCTTCAATGAGTTTTATTAATTTATCCTCACCTCCTACTATACTGGCCGAAAATCTCTTTCCGAATATTTCCGAAGAAAACACCCTTAGAATGTTATCGAGCAGAATTTCTGCCATTTCACCTCTAATAGTTTCCATAGCTATGCAGTTCTGGTGACTTTGATGATTCCCTCCTGAACATATGACTTGGTAGTCCAGGACATTCCTTCACTTCTCTCTTTATATAATCTTTGATTCAAAGTGAAAGCCACAGATGTTTTTTGAATAATGGGAAACTCTTCCACATCACCAACATCCATATTTCGCAGCGTATTGATTATGCCGCGTTTCTGAATTTCCTTTTCCATACTGATTAATTTTAAAATAAAAGCTCCTCCGAGCCAATTCGATCGGCAGCATCACGCCTTTTCCGGAGGATTTACTTAACTTTGGGGTGTTAAATCAAAAAATTAAGTATTTATGGAGAATATGTTATTTAAAAGCCGGAGAGAAATAGTTGAAGAACTCATTCAAGACTATGTGAACATTTGGAAAAAAGACAATCTGTTGTACGAAGCCGGAATCCAAATTGAAATTAAATACTTCAATTCAGAACATCTCATCAATTGGGCTTTAGATTTAATCGGATTTCCCCAAGATACGTCCTTAGAAAAAGATGAATTGATCAACGGAAAATCGTTCTTCAGGGATTATTTGAAAGATTCGTCTTTATTAAATGGAGAATCTGCAAACAACAAGCATAATTCTGTAAAAGAGTTTGTTGACTTTCTTTATGAAGAATTTGAGAATTTGAAGAAAGAAAATCCTCAGCTTTTTCAGTAATTTGAAAAAATAGACCTTCTTTTGAAAGGGTTTTAGTTATCAACCCATATTCGCTCATGAAATTCAAGATTCTGCGAACAATTACTTCCGGTAAATTCAATTCATTAGATAGTACGCTCATATGAGTCTTGAAAACCGGAGATTTATTATCACGATTAAACCCGACTTTACAATCTGCATAATCCTGAAAAGCTTTCTGTATCATGGCAGGAAGCTTTTCGGCAACTATTCGAGCTGATTCTATCGGCATATTCTCTACACTCAATGAGAATGTGGCATCTTCCAAATTCTCATTTCTATCGTTTTTAATTGTTACTTGAATCATGTAATTATTAATTGGTTAGTAAGTATCTTAGTCTTTCGGATTAAGTATTTACGGATAAACTTGGGTAATTTCATTATTCTTTGTGTATTTTGTTAAATAACCTTTCAATCCACCCACCCTTATTATGCCTGTCAATATTATCCTCTAAAAGCCTAATTCTCATCTCCGCTTTACTCAATTTATCACGATAAAGATCAATGTCAATCGACATCCTATCTATATCACTCTTCAATATCTCATCTATTTCTTCATTACTATACACACAATGAAAGGAACGATGGAATTCATCCATGCTACATGTAGCGACATAATAAACAGGCTTGTCAGACAAAGCGACCCTTAAAAGGTTGATAGATTCCGCACTTATAATAAAATCCCCATGAATTACAGTTCCTTCTTTCAAATTTACAGAAATATTTTCTGATGAAAAACACAAATTCTTTCCATCAAATATTATTCTACCCATGACATTAATATTAATTGATTAATAAATTTCCCCCGTTCCAAGATTATTCGCTAATAAAAAAGGAACAGGGGTTTTTCTTATTTTTGTAGAACCAACTTAAAAAAATAAGAAATATGAATAAATTTATCGAGATGGAGCAACGTCTTCACACTGATTTCAAAAAATCTCTTGATATGAGAAATGAATGGATATTCAAAATACAGAGTACGTTACTCATGGTATCTTCTACGGCTTTTGCTGTTTTGGTTTCTTTAGGAAATACTTCAAGTGACAATTTCCACAGTCGTGCCCTTTTGGCATTTTCAATTTTACTAAATATGGTATGTATCCTTTCCTCAAGCATATCAATATTCGAGAATCGAGCCATGAGCAATGAGATGTCTCGCATTTCCTATAATAAATTAAAGGAATTTTATCTACGTAAAAATGGAATCGATTCGCCTTTCTCCAAGCAATACGCTTCGCGAAAAGCCATCTTCGTAATTTTTGAATCCGTTTCTTATATATCATTCCTATTCTTTATTGTTAGTTTAACAATATACGCACTACACAAATTGCTATTCACATAGCACATTATACATAAACATTGAAGTGATGGGCGGATTCGAACCGCCGACCTCTGCTTGTGGTGCTCTCCCGTTAAGCTAAGAATCTTCTTGAGAGACTCGCACTCCCAACCGTCCACCACACACAGCGCTCTGACCTGCCTGAGCTACATCACCTTTATATACATAAAGCAAATACCACGATTTGCCGACACAAATGTCTAACTGATTTAGTTTTACAACGATACGGCTTGACCATTAACCACAGCATTATATCGTTGGGAAGCCTGCCTACGTCAGTAATCCCTTTCGGCACGTGTCGACTTCCAAAACACCATTTTACCAATATGTCAAAGAACTCTTCTCTGTGTTCCCAGTCTCCTTTCAAAGGCAGGCTCAAAGGCCGGACTGGGTGCCGGATAACCGGCTATCTGGTTTGACTTAGTGAGGTCAATCTATATCCATCCGTGTAAGCATGCGATCGCACAATTCATTATCTCGTGCAAGGTAGGATTCTTGGGAATCCAGTCCACGGTTGAACAATTCCTCCGAAATGAGTCTCAGCTTTTCAGATACTTCGGCAGTCTTTTCACTACCAAAATCACCATCAAGTACATAAGAAAGTCCTTCTATCATCCCGGATATGGATGCAAGGCTCATACCCCTTAATCTGTTTGCGAACTCTTCCATATTATTAATCTCCTACATAGTGTGCACCGTATTGGGTGCTGTTAGGGTTATAGTAAGCTGATGCAGGAATAGACAAATCATTGTATGCCTTGCTCGGAGTGGCTTTTGCGGATTTGCGGATTTCTTCGTTCTGCTTATTTGCAAATTCTCTATTTCTCCTGGCTACATTCTCATCCGAAAACGATTCCTGTAGTTTTGCGAACCTCCATGCGAATTTCAAACACTCTGAAAATGTTTTCCCACCCTTCTTGAATTTGCGGTGTGCCGCTTTCATTATTTGAGATAAATTGTAGCTCATATTCTTTATTTTTAAATTGTTTTTGTCAATCATATTTTGTATGTTTGTATGTATGATTGATTTATGATGCAAATATATCGCATTTGCGCTAATATGAAAAGAAGAATAGTTTTTATTTTATCGCATTTGCGTTTTATTAACTTTTGATTGATTTTATAAAAATGACTAACGACAACACAATTAATGCCCGTATTAGAGAACTAATACAATTCTTAGACATCACAGATAACGCATTTGCAAAAAAAATAGGTGTAACGCAGTCTGTAATCGCTTCAATGTTTCAAAGAGGTACAGAACCTTCTGCAAAGGTTATAACATCAATTCTTTGTACTTATGAAGAAATATCAGCCGAATGGCTGTTGCGTGGTAAAGGAGATATGCTTTTTCAAAAAGAAGAGACGGAACCAGGCATGGAGAAATTAAAAAGTATTGTATATACAATAGCCAATCTACAAGACGAGATCAATAACAAGACAATGCAAACTCAACGATTATTAGAAGAAAATCAAAAGTTAAAAGGTGAGTTGGCAATGCTAAAGAATGAACGAAATATTGGATAAATCAAATAATCATGGCAGAAACAGTAAATTCCAAAGAGAAACCAATAAAGCAAAGAGATGATCAATCCTCTGAATGTGTAGAAAACTGTTCGTACTATATAAATAAAAAACGCCTTCATCTATACAAGAACAAGTTTCTATATTCTATTATATCTTGTACATTAGCTATAATTGCATTATTTGCTCTTTACCATTTAAGCTATTCAAACAGTCAAGATAAAATCGTAGAAGTCCAAGAGATGTTTTATGACAATTTGACAAATAAATATTTAAAATCCCTAACCTTAACTAAAGATAGTACCATTAGCTTAGATCAAGTTGTTATTGATATCGTAGAAGAAAAACAAAAAGAATCATTATCTTTGTTAGAGCTACAATATAACAAACTACAGCATGATTTTACCATACTATCGCTATGGGCTGGCATACTAATGATTGTATTTCTTATTTTCTCTATATATTCAATGTTTAAAGTAGACGAAATGCAAAAGCAAGGAAGAGATTATTTAAATACGATGGAAGGGTTCTCTATAGAAGCTAAAAACATATCGGATTCTATCGAAGATAAAGCCAACGAAGAAATTAGCTCGTTAGAGGAACGTACAACAAAAGCAATGAACGGATTGTCCACAGAATCCAAGAAACAGTTGGACGATCTAAAAAATACAATTGATAAACTTCAAAGCGAGTTTGAATCATCTGTAAAAACCAAGACTAGAGAATTTGAAAAAACTGTAGAAACTTACAAAAAAGAGCTTAAACAAAGCTCGGATAATAATAATTTACTATTCCAACAGTTATTCAAAACAATAAAAGAGACAGATTCTATTAGTAAACAATAAACATATATTATTATGTGCTCAATAGACATTATACAATCAATGGTAGATATCAACTCTTGCATAAGTAAACTATCCATGAGTAGATTTGACCTTTTCAATCGGAACAATATTAAACGCTTGAAAAAAGTAGATTTCTCTTTTGGGGACGGAAAACTAGAACCTGAAATACAGTTTGACGAACCAGACGAAAGTATATATAACAATGCCAAAAACTCATTTCTCAAAATCATATCACTTATTCATAAAGATACAAGTGACAACAATAGAACCTTAATATGCAACCTGTTAAATATCTTAGAGAATATCATCTGCGGATTTCCAGAGTTCAAAAAACAACTCATTGATAAAAATACTCAAGAGGAGGTCGATGAAGCCATTCGTATCGCCAAAGAACAGAATGACACCAATTTACCTATAAAAATTATAGCATGTAAAAACTTAATATACAAAGAAGTATGAAAACATACATACTAATATATAGCGATCTGCTGGGGAGCAAACAGGAAGTTATAGATTTGCTAAATTCTATTCCTGCAATAAATAATTGGCGTACTGACATTACTAATTCTTTTTTTATAAAATCAGAATCAACAGCAGACGAAATTGCAGATAGCATCATAGAGAAAAAACTAATGTCCGTTTCTTTATATCAGAAATAAGTTCCAATATGCAAGGATGGTTACCAAAAGATGCATGGAAATTTATAAAAGATTAAAAAATCAAACAACCATTTCTTCTGTACAATGCCCTATATCGATATACAAATAGGAAAGTACAGAAATTGAAAGGTACATTCGCAATACTAAAGAATGAGTAAAATATAAGATAGAACTAATCAATAAAATAGATATATCATGAAAAAAATTACATTTACTTCATTTGCCATTACTCCAATGGCACTATTTGCACAAGCTCCTGCACCTTCGTCGTCTGACGGATTCGGTTCAGTTCTTATAGTATTATTAATCTGCGTTATAATCTTTATCGTTTGCAGGGAACTACTTTGTTGGTACTATAAAATTAATAAAATGGTATCTAATCAGGAAGAGATTATTAGACTACTCAAAAAAATAGCAAATGAAAGTAATACCCCGACTAATAATACTAAGCTGGGAGACGAGAAGAAAGGAGTTCTCAAAGAACTGGCAGACAGTACAAAATTTATGGTAACTGGAAAATAAAAACAATGAAGTAGGAAAAGGTAATCATGTTTTCTTTTTCAGTCGGATGGCATAAACAGTTACCTAAACACTTGCATATTTGTCATATATGCTAACACAGAAAAAGATGCTATAGATAAGCAAAAAGAGATGAGTGAAATTCTATCAAAAAAAATATCAGCTATCCTGTGTAAAAGACAACGACGGGCGTGACTCATACGGAGGTGGCATTTTGCCATTATGGGATGGGCACTGGTACTCAATAGAGAACGAACATTACACAGGCATTCATACGAATATAATTAAAAGCGATGAAAAAGTACAAAAAGCAACATCGGTCAATTATGCGGTTCGTATAATCTATGGCCCCTATAACTACGTCAAAGAAGAATTTTAATTTTCATACCATACCAAGAAACAAGTTATAAAATAGAGATAATATGAGCCGGATTAGAACTGCACCACACAAAGATGAAAGAAAATATCCTTTAGTTATAACGGCTGAAGTAAAAGATAAAATATTAAATGCAATATTAGTTGAAGCCAATGGTAAAGCTGAAGTAAATTTGTGTTATGAAGACATCCCAAATCTTGAAATCAGCAAAGAACAATATGAAATGGCGATAGAGGAATTTAAAAACAAAGGGTTGGTAGACTTGGGCTACGGAAATGAAATACTCACATTGAGTTCTGAAATATCAAATTTCATGCAAAAAGGAGGGTTTACTGTCGAAAGAGATCTGTATATACTCAATTTTGATACGCTTGAATTGCAACTAAAACGACTGGAAAAAGAGTTAAGCCCCAACGCATCTGCGGAAGTTAATGCTATTATAGAGAAAGCCAAAAACATAACAGACTTGATCATGGGGCTATCTACTCTATCAGAAAAGATTAATCTTTAAGATTGTCATCTGGTTCAGTTAGCAAAAACTCTAATATAGAAGCTGCACGAAGTAACTTTGAAGCATAAAGAGTCGCATCTGCATCCGGATTGTATTTATAACGACTGGTTTTAAACTTCTTGAAAGATACATATCCGAGCGACATGTCGTTAGCAAGTGTTTTCAAGTTCGATATGGTTTCTTTCACACTTGAATCATATGACATATCTATTCGTCTGCGAGCTGAATCATCAACTTTTGCATAACATTCGGGATAAAAGGATGTAGCATTATCTTCTTTAGAAGATTGTTTTTTACTTATCCTTCTTAGGACATTTTTAAATAACGATTTCATAAGCGCATTACTTTTAGTTTGACAATGCGCAAATATAACATTTAAAACAACATGTAATATGAAACACAAAAATCTTGATAGTACATAAAATAAAAGCATTGCCGTTTCCGTGCTGTTTAGCATTTTTCAACGGCTGTAACTAATTAGAATGAAAGCATTTAAAGGGCATTTTCCAAATTATCATATTTTAATTGTTTAGCCTATGAGCTGAAAGGTGAGTTAACAATACTAAAGAATGAACGAAATATAGAATAAATCAAATATAACATGGAAAATATATCAACTATCAAATACCTCTTTGATGAAATTATTACAGTAGAAAAAGACACGCATTATTGGCTTATACGCACAATGGGAGGGGATTTTTTCTATGAATACACTTCACGTGGTTATATAGCCATCGGATATAATGAAATCACTCTTAATGAAATCAAATTCGCTTCTACATTTGGAGAGAAGGCAGGGGAACAATTAAAAAATATAATAGAAACCAAAGAAGCTTTGAAAAAACAATCCAATGACGAAGAAGAAATTAACGCGCAATATGCTACTACCCAACTATTGAAATTTTATCGAGATATTCAAATTGGAGATGTGATTGTAATACCGGGACGTAATTCTGATGATATCGCTTTCGCAAAAATAGAATCTGGAGTATATGAAGAACTCAACGTTTCTAAACTTGAAGGAGTTTGTAATTTTGTAAAAAGGCGAAAAATACATCTGCTTCATAAAACTACCAGAACCGGGCTTAACCCCAAGTTACAGTTAATGTTTAATTCTCGGCATATTGTATCAAATGTAGACGGATACGCCTCATACATTGATAATAGTATTTCTGATTTTTATGCAAAAGATGGCTATACAAACCTTGTATTAAGAGTTAAAGAAGAAGATGATCTTCGAGCCAGCGATTTCGGGATTGTTCCCGCATTAGTAGAATTAGTCAAGGACTTTTCTGAAGAAAATAATTTAGATATAAATATTGATGATATAAAAGCTAAAATGTGTGTACAATCTCCAGGAGACATTCTCATGTTTGCAACCTCTTGGGAAGGTATCACATTAATAGGGTTATTTATTTTATTGTTAAAAAACGGCGAACTTTCTTGTAGTAAAGAATCTGGTTTTAAAATAAAAGTTGGTGATTTATTGCAATCAATTAGTGATTTTTTAGATAGAAGAAGAGATCGTAAGTTTAAAAAGGCAATGCAAGAGAAATTGGAAAAGATGAAAATTGAAACCCCAGAAGATCTAATAGCAATTATGAAAGAATTTAATGAGAAACGTAAGCGTTATTGATATTTTAATGGTTTATAAAAACGGAGAGTAAAGATTATACCTAAAAAAATGGCAATACAGGCTATTATTATTTTCTTCTCTAACATATAATCCAAAAATACACACATAGTTATCCATTTAAGAACAGTTCCTATTATTCCTGAAAAAAATAATAGAGCACCTAAATAAGATAATATATAATGCACTGCCTTTTTCATAGCACAAAGATACGCATTATATTCCATTTAAAAAGAATAATCAAATGAAACACAAAAATCTTGATAGTACATAAAAATCGAAATGGTCGAATAATGGTCGAACCACTAAAAAAAGCAGGACTATATAATTGATATACAGAATATAATACTGGATTAAAAACAATATGTCTAGTTTAGTTTTTGTGTTAAGTCGGAAGCCTGCAAGCGAGCATGAGCTTCCGATTTTTATTATTATCGGATGGAACACATAAAATAAGAATTAGAGTTGCACACAACTCCGATACAAGATTTATCACAACAGAGATCGCCGTTCGTGAAGACGAATTCAAGAACGGGAAGCGTTAATAAACGACATACTCGACAGAATGAACGAGATTCAAGAAAAATTAAAAGAGCGATCATAGAAAGAGCGGAAGAAACCATACTCCGCGATAAATTAGGAGAATTACCCGAAGCGATATCATTCAGCTATATCGCAAGAAAATATTTTGGGAAAAACCGACACTGGCTATATCAACGTATTAACGGAAATATAGTCAATGGAAAAAAGGCTCGCCTTACTGACAATGAACTCAAGACATTTTTAAATGCCCTGAATGATGTTAGCGAAATGATTCATCAGACATCACTTAAGCTCAGTTAAGATTCTTGTTTGACACCGCCCCGCAATTGAGCCGTTTCGGGGCTTTTATTTGTTGTACAATCTAAATAATTTATATCTTTGAAACATCGAAGTAAAACGACCATAATTCGGATTTCTTTGGTTTGACTTGGTGAGGAGGTGGTTCCCCTCACTTGTTTACAAAAGCCACTCTTCCCCCTCCCTCAAAACAAACAGGTTTCTCGTTCTGCATTCGGCATCGGAGACAAGAAATATGCTGCAAAATGAATAAAAATCTCATAAAAAAAGTACAATATTATTATTATAACATTACCTTTGCACACACTAAATGCATACGAAATGGATGAAGAAGAACTAATTCTGAATGATACTCTGATTAAGAAATGTGAAGAAGAGGGAATTGTTATAGCTTTAGTTGCTATCAATAGAGAGACAAAAGAAATTGAATTACCTCAAAATTTGAATGACAAAGTAAAAGATCCCAATTACTATGTTTGCTACTGTCATAAAGACAAGAAAGGAAAATATATAATTCAAAAGATAGAAGAAACTGATCTGTAAAGATTAAAAAGCCGGCTAAAGGGAGCTCGTAGAGAGCACCCTTTAGCCGGCTTTATTAATCTGATATTTCCTCCTCATCTATTTTCGATGCGGCATAATCATCCAAAAACAACTCTACGTTTTCGGCATGATGAGCTATATACGCAGCAGGTCCGGTATCACCGGAAGTACACATCTCCTCTACAACATCGGCTTTACTTTTGCCGGTAATCAGGAAAATGACACGCTGCGCGTTTATTATCGGACATCCCGTCATTGCTATACGTTTCTGCCCGTTATTCGGGTTATAGCTCACTTCATATATTTTATCAGAAGACAACAGACTCTCCTGTCCCGGAAAAATAGACGAAGTATGTCCATCCCCTCCTGCTCCCAATAATACCACATCAAACACAGGCCAACCGTCTTTCATCGCTACGTTATTCTCTACCATACGAGAATAACGGACCGCTTCTTTTTCCGGTCTTTCTTCTCCCTTAATACGAAATACGTTTTCATAAGGAATAGGTACCACACCCACCAATAATGAACGCATCATTCCATAATTACTGTCCGAATTCTCAGGAGGAACACAACGTTCATCTACAAAATAAACTCTCATTCTCGTCCACGGAGTAATATCGCTATATTCGTTTGCCCACAAGTCAAACATCAGTGCAGGAGTACTTCCACCGCTAAAGGCAAAATTAAAAGTCTTGCCGGGTTCATCTATCATTATCTTTATCAGATGAAGAATCAATGCGCGTGCCGTCTCCATGGACGAAGGATATATAAAAGGTTTCATAATTCACAATATTGGTCTGTGTTTGTCAAATTTTTACAAGGGTTAGTCCATTCCGCACCATGCTCATGCATCATGGCTTCACTTTCAAGAGGCCCCCATGTGCCGGCAGGATAACCATAGAGCGGTGCATCGGGATGTTCTTTCCAATATTTGAGAATCGGATCGAAAAAGCGCCAGGAAGCTTCAACGGCATCACTTCGGGTAAAGAGAGTGGGATCTCCCTGAATACAGTCATCAATCAGCCGCGCATAAGCATCTCCACTGGGAACACCGCCGAGCTGGTCATAGCTGAAATCCATTGTTACCTGCTTCACTTCAAATCCGGCACCGGGCACTTTCATTCCAATCTTCAATACGATACCTTCATTCGGTTGCAAACGCAAAATAAGTTTATTGGCACGGGGACAGTTACCTCCCGCACAATGAAACATCTGATGCGGTGTTTCACGGAAGTGTACCACTATCTCCGTCACTTTTGTCGGCATCTGCTTACCGGTGCGAATATAAAAAGGAACGCCGCTCCAACGCCAGTTACTGATACCCAGTTTCATGGCAATATAAGTTTCGGTACGTGATTCCGGACTCACATTCTTCTCCTCCCTATATCCCTTCTTACTGCCGGAAGCCGTATATTGCCCACGGACAATATGCTCTTCAAAATCCTCTTCGGTCAGCGGTGTTAAAGATTCGTACACCTTTACCACTTCATTCCGGAAAGTATCGGCATTGAACACAGCAGGAGGTTCCATTGCCGTCAAAGCCACAAGTTGTATAAGATGGTTCTGTACCATATCGCGCAAGGCACCGGCCGTATCATAGAAACCGCCACGCTGTTCGATACCTAAATTTTCGACAGCCGTCACCTCTATATAATCAATGTAGTTACGATTCCACAAAGGTTCGAATATACCATTGGCAAAACGGAAAGCCAAAAGATTCTGTGCCGTTTCCTTTCCCAGAAAATGATCAATACGATAAATCTGATGTTCCTCAAAAACAGAAGCATAAATCCGGTTCAGTTCTTCCGCCGAATGAAGATCGTATCCAAACGGCTTTTCTACAATAATCCGGGCGCGTCCGCGATTAAGATGCGCTTTCTTCAAATGCAAAGGAATCACCCCGTAGAGAGAAGGGGGCGTAGCCAGATAAAACAACAGATTATCCGGTTCTTTCTCATCGGTAATCTCTTGCAAACGTTCCCGAAGCCGCACATACCCCGCTTCTATAGCAGGATCAATCGGCAAATAATAGAGATGCTGTGTAAAACCATCCATCAGTTCTTTATCCTGTTCGTCGGGTTTCACAAACTGTTCCAACTCTGTATAAATATAAGCCCGGTAATCAGCATCCGAGTAAACGGTACGCCCCACTCCCATTACAGAAAAATCTCCTTTAAGACGATTGTCCCTGTATAAGGAATATAGAGCAGGCATCAATTTACGTTTGGTAAGATCGCCCGAAGCTCCAAATATTATCATTACGAATTTATCCATCATTTCTATTTTTATCACTAATCACTAAACCACTTATCACTAATTGTTGTAAGTACCCGACTTCGTATCACCACCGTGTCCCGTCCAATTTTCATGGAAGAATTGGCCCCGGAGTTCATCTTTTCGTTCAAAGGTATGAGCGCCAAAATAATCGCGCTGCGCCTGAATCATATTCGCAGGCAAATTGGCAGACACCAATGAGTAGAAATAGTTCAATGCCGAAGAGAATGCCGGAACCGGAAGTTCCTCACGCATTGCTTGTGCCACCAGATTTTTCCATCCGGGTAGCAACTCCTTAATTTCATCACGGAAATATGGTGCCAGCAACAGATGTTTCGGCTTATCTTTCGCTTCAAAAGCGGCGGCAATATCGTTCAGGAAAACACTACGGATGATGCATCCGCCACGCCACATACGAGCAATAGACGCCAGATCGAGTTTCCACCCGAAAGCATCGGAAGCGCGCTGTAATACCGCAAATCCTTGTGCATACGATACCAGTTTAGATGCATACAATGCAGCAAAAATGTCCTTTATCATTTCCGGTTTATTATAAACTGCCAGCGAATGTTTACACTGGAACTGACGTGAAGCAGCCTCACGCAAATCTTTTTGTGCCGACAAACTACGCTCAAATACCGCCGTAGCAATCAGCCCCAACGGCATCCCTAACTCCATAGCATTAATAACAGACCATTTTCCCGTACCTTTCTGCCCGGCAGCATCCAGAATTTTATCCAGCAAATAGCCTCCTGCCTTATCTTTGTGGCGCAAGATGTTCGCTGTAATTTCTATCAGATAACTGCGAAGCTTCCCTTCATTCCAACGGGAGAAAACATCCGCCATATCTTCATTAGTCAGATCAAGCAAGTTCTTCATCACCCAATATGCTTCGGCAATAAGCTGCATATCTCCATATTCAATGCCATTATGTATCATTTTCACAAAATGCCCCGAACCTGCCGGACCGATCCACTCACAACAAGGCGTTCCGTCGGGAGCCTTTGCTGCTATACTCTGTAAAATAGGCTTAACCTCCGGCCAGGCAGCCACCGAACCGCCGGGCATAATGGAAGCACCATTCAAGGCTCCTTCTTCACCACCCGACACACCGCTACCCACGAAAAGAAAACCTTTCGATTCAGCCAACGTTACACGACGGTTTGTATCTTCAAAATTAGAATTACCGCCATCAATCAAGATATCACCCGGAGAAAGTAAAGGGAAAAGTTGTTCCATAAGTTCATCTACAGCACTTCCTGCACGAACCATCATCATTATTTTACGAGGTAAGGCGATAGAGTCGACAAAATCGGCAATATCCGTAAATCCTTCAATATTCAAGCCCTTGGCCCGTCCATTGATAAAACGTTCCACTACCCCTTCTTCTACTCCCGGCACCGTACGGTTGTACACCGAAACTTTCCATCCCTTACTTGCCATGTTTAAGGCTAAATTTTCACCCATTACAGCCAATCCTATTAGCCCAACATCCGTTTTATTCTGTATTGACATAATTGTAATATTTATCTATTTACTTGTTTATTCATATAACACGCACAAGAAGAATTTGTTCGTCTATTTACAGAAAAAATGCTACTTTTGTAGCAAATAAATTAAGTTTCGATTATGAAGAAAATCCATATCGGCCTGTTGCCCCGCATAATTATTGCCATTTTGTTAGGAATCGCAGTCGGACATTTCTTTCCGGCTCCGCTGGTTCGTATATTTGTAACGTTCAACGGCATCTTCAGTGAATTCCTTAATTTCTCTATTCCACTTATCATTCTGGGGCTCGTCACCGTTGCCATTGCCGACATCGGCAAAGGAGCCGGTAAAATGCTGCTTGTCACTGCACTGATAGCCTATGGTGCAACCTTATTCTCCGGTTTCCTCTCTTATTTCACCGGTGCCACCTTATTTCCGTCTTTAATAGAACCGGGCAGGCCGCTCGAAGAAATCAGTGAAGCACAAGGCATCCTACCTTTCTTTTCCATCTCCATCCCACCGTTAATGAACGTAATGACCTCACTTATACTTGCTTTTACGTTAGGACTCGGATTAGCCACCCTGCATAGCGACTCCTTAAAAAATGCCGCACGCGATTTTCAAGAGATCATTGTCCGCATGATCAGTGCCGTTATCCTCCCCCTGTTGCCTCTCTATATTTTTGGCATTTTTCTTAACATGACACACTCCGGACAAGTCTTCTCCATCCTGATAGTATTTGTCAAGATCATAGGAGTCATTTTCGTCTTGCATATCTTTTTACTGATTTTCCAATATTGCATCGCTGCTTTGTTCGTTCAACGCAATCCCTTCAAATTATTAATCCGAATGCTGCCCGCCTAATTAACGGCATTGGGCACTCAGTCGTCAGCTGCCACTATCCCTGTCACACTGGAACAAACCAAGAAAAACGGAGTATCAGCCGATATTGCCGGCTTCGTCATCCCCCTTTGCGCCACCATTCATCTCTCCGGCAGTACACTGAAAATTGTAGCTTGTGCGCTCGCCTTGATGATCATGCAAGGCATGCCTTTCGATTTTTCCCTCTTCTCCGGATTCATCTTTATGTTGGGCATTACCATGATAGCCGCTCCGGGTGTTCCGGGCGGTGCCATTATGGCCTCTTTAGGCATCCTACAGTCGATGTTAGGTTTTGATGAATCTGCGCAAGCATTGATGATCGCATTATACATCGCAATGGATAGTTTCGGTACAGCCTGCAACGTAACGGGTGATGGTGCCATCGCGCTGATCATAGACAAAATTATGGGAAAAGAGAAGAAATAAAGAATTCGATCCTATCAAAGATACCCTGACTCTTCAGTTCCTGTAAAATTTTCTCCTCATTGCTACTGTAAGCTTTAGAGCCGTGTGCCAAGTCATATACCTGCTACGGCACGTATTAAACCGGTATGCAATCCGAACATAAATAAAAGACGCGCACCGTATTATACACGTCTTAAAAATAAATCGGGTAACCGCATATACCACTTAGTCCAAAGGTTGTGTCAAATTGTCCATTTTTGTTTGTATCCTCTTTATTTTCAACAGATTTACATCCATCTAAGATTTAATTCATAACTATGCAAAAAATACGCTCAGATAAACAGCTTTTTTCTGTAACACATGTTTCAAAGCGATGTCAACCGGAATAGAACAACCCATATCCTCTATCACCTATAACAAAAATCTCCCGATTCGTCATGCAACGATCGGGAGACTCCAGAGTTATTCTACTTTAAAATATTTATTAAACCATTAAAGCTTGTCCGCCAAATACACCAGCCAAAGCACTGGCCACGGCTATCACTACTTTCAGAATTGTATCCCAAATCGTTTTCTTCATATTATTTATTCGTTAGTTGTTTATTACTTGTAAAAAAAATCGGATACTGCGCAATCAATCCTTAAACGTACATTTTCAATCTTTAATCATGTCATTTCCGACTCTCAATCATCAGCCGGTCATTTCATCAAGCTGCCGGATCTTCTCCTTCTCCGCTACCGCCTCCCGACGGGCCTTCTTCCGAAGTGTCATTTTTCAATAAATCGGCATGCAGAAACTGTACTCCCTGCGTCAAAGCCCTTGTCGTGCCAATGGCAGCCGGGCGTGTATATTCGGGAGTAAACCGACATTTAAGAGAAGTGATCTGATTCGGACTTACCTTATCGGCACTTTCCACCCCCTTCCCTCTTGTGCAGGCTTTCATCGTAAACGTACCCAGACCGTCCAGACGTACCGAACGGCTGTTCAAAAGATATTCACGCATCACAGACATAAGGTTGCGCACCACGTTCTGCACATCACCTGCTGTAAGGGATGACTTCTCTGCTATTACCTCAGCCAATTGCTGGGTAGCTACTGTACCTCCGGCCTTCACCAGATTCAGATGCCACAATTTGGCTCCTGTTTTGTTTGCTATCGGTGATTGCACCGCTTTGTAAAATAAAGGCATAATTAATTCCTCCGTTTAATGTTACTAATCGTTTTTTTCATTCACATATTTTGCTGATCAATAGTGCAAAGATGGAGGTTTATTAATAAATGGCAAAAGAAAAGAAGAGCTGTAAGGCAGTTTTTCCCAGAAAAGTTATAATGTATTATTAATTAATGATTTATAAATGCGCATACATTAATAGGAATCATAAAAAGAGCCAGACTTCTCCTCATTAACAATGGGGAAATCTGGCTACAACTACACTTGAGATGAAAAATGTAGTACTATATTCAAAAGAATTACTAAATTTTCAAGAAAAGGTCCTCCTTAAAATTGAGCCACACCTGACTTCATATAAGGAGGACCGCACAAACAAACAATAATATTAAGCAGAATTACTATGATTCACATCAGAGTAATCCGGCATTCCTTACGTCATCTAAATCTTTTTAGTAAGGAAGAAAGCATTGAACGAATTCAATGTTTACTTTATACGATCGTTTTCTTCTGCTTCCAAATAAAATAGGGAACACAGAAAAATAAAAAAAGTCCTTTCAGCAAATTCAAAAAAGTACTCATCAAGAACTTATTTCTTCATACAGTTTTTAATCTCTGTAACTATATAAGCTACATCCTCATCCGTTACACAAGGACCTGCAGGGATACAAAGTCCCTTATTAAACAGTTTCTCGGAAGTACCGTCTATGTAACAGGGATTATTCTTGAATACCGGTTGCAAATGCATAGGTTTCCACAACGGTCGTGTCTCGATACCCTTAGTATCAAGAGTTACCCGCAGTTCTTCATAATCAAACCCCGTAAGTTCCTTATCGATCAGAATTGTGCACAACCAATAATTCGCATTAAAACGGCTGTCCGGATTAGACATTAAAGTAATACCTTCCATATCGGCAAAAGCCTTCTCGTACAATTCATGTACATGCCGGTGATGGGCGATATGGTCATCCAGAACCGTCATCTGCCCACGACCGATACCGGCACAGATATTACTCATACGATAATTATATCCGATATGTTCGTGTTGGTAGTACGGAAACGGTTCACGAGCCTGAGTAGCATAATACATCGTCTGTTTCTTGGCAGCTTCATCCGCTACGACCAAAGCGCCTCCACCGGAAGTCGTGATCATTTTATTACCATTAAAACTCAAAGCGCCGAATGTACCGAACGTACCACATTTGCGCCCATTAAATTCCGAGCCTAAAGCCTCCGCAGCATCCTCTAATACAGGTATTTCATATTTCTCAGCTATCGCACAAATCTCATCGATCTTTGCCGGCATGCCATAAAGATGAACGGGAATGATCGCTTTGGGCTTCTTACCTGTCTTCGCCATCCGGTCTTTAATCGCTTTTTCCAAAAGAACCGGACTCATATTCCAGGTATCCTCTTCACTATCCACAAATACAGGCGTAGCGCCTAAGTAAGTAACCGGATTGGCGGAAGCACAAAAGGTAAAAGACTGACAGACCACCTCATCACCGGACTGTATCCCCAATTGGATCAATGCCAAATGGATAGCAGCCGTACCGGCAGACAAGGCCACTACTTTTTTATTATCACCTACAAAACTTTCAAGTTCTTCCTCAAAAGCATTCACATTAGGACCAAGAGGAACTACCCAGTTGGTATCAAAGGCTTCCTTTATAAAACCCTGTTCTTTACCGCTCATATGAGCGAGACAAAGATAAATTCGTTTGTCCATTGTTCTATTATTACTTAATTAGTTACAGATTCGACATTCCCATGACCAGGAAAGATTTTTGTTATATCAGAAAGAGTCAATATTATTTCTGTAGATTTTGCAGCTTCTATCCGATTACTCTTAGGAAAAGTCGTGACGACTTTTAAGCCGGGTATGTAAGAGTCTCCCGTAAATAACCAACTACCAATTTTGTAAGTCAAACAACTCCAATCATGACCAGGTGTTTTAATTATGTGTAACATAACACCAGGCCACAACTCCATTATCTGTTTATCCGACAAAATACACACATTACTTCCCGCATAAATAAACGGACAATGGTGATATCGAGAAAAATTCCATTTATCAGAATACAATCCTTCCCGGCCTTCCGGTGAAGTGAAAACTATCATATCCGGATACCTATCCAGTAATTGATTCAATCCATAAATATGGTCAAAATGAGTGTGAGTCAACAATACCCCTTTCAACTTTTTTGAATGTTCTTCAATCCATCGGATAATAACGTCCGCATCTCCTACATCCACCAACCATGCTTCATCATGCTGAGACCGGTACAATATGTAAGAATTTGAAGCATATACCCTATTTACAATTTGCGTCACTTCCATGTCACCTGGCAGTATATCCTCCATCGACACACAAATCAATACCTGTCACCCATTTTGAAGCATCAGACAAAAGGTAAATACATGCATTAGCTACGTCTTCCGTTTCACCCAACCCAAGGAGATGCTGCTGTTCTAAAACAGCTCTTCTTTCGGGATCAGCAATATGAGGTAAATTATAATTAATAGGAGTAATAACAACTCCAGGAGAAACCGTGTTAACACGGATCTTTTTCTTTGCAAGTTCACAAGCCAGAGATCGTGTACCGGAAACTAATGCCCCCTTAGTCATCCCATATAAAGATTTTCCATTTTCACCGACCTTTCCCATTACAGAAGAAAAAAAGACAATGCTCCCCCCTTCCTTTGAGAAGTTCCCCATCTTACAAACCTCCCTTGTCAGATTATAGGCTGAGAAAACATTTGCTTGAAAGAACTCATCCAATTTCTCAGGAGTAACCAACTTTAAAGGTAACGTGGTCGAGATTCCCGCACAATGTAATACTCCGCTAATTCTTCCAACCTGACTTACGATATTCTTAACCACCAACTCTACCGTGGCATACTCTGTCAAATCAACAGGAATAATAACATGCTTATCCGGATTATCCATTATTGATAGAGTCTCATGTAACCGTTGTTCATTACGCGCCAACAGAACCACAGTTGCCCCCATCCGGCTACAACTTACAGCACATTGTCTGCCTATACCGGAAGAAGCACCGGTCACACAAATCACCTTATTACTCAGATCAAAGGGATTCATACCTCCACGATATCACTAATTTTACAATTATTGAAGTTAATTATTGCAGTAGCCCAAGTCATACCAACCCCAAAAGCGCTCAATAATAACTTCTTATCACCATCCAATTTCCCTCTAAGCTCGCTTACAATGGTCAAAGGAACAGAAACAGATGAAGTGTTTCCGTATTTGGCTATAGTAGAAGGAATCTTAGTTGTGTCCAACTTAAGCTTTTTAGCCAGATAAGAATTAATAAAGTTATTCGCCTGATGAAAAACCATATAATCAAATTCATCCTTATCAGTTTCCGCATATGCAAGCAGTGCCTTAATATCTTTAGGAATTTCCCTTATCACAAAATTAAAGACATCCCCTCCATGCATATATCCCTGTTCCTCACTACGTATATTACCATACTCGTCAACAACGCGCTCTTTCACAGTCTCTACAGAACTCATTTTTCGGTAACCTCCCGCATCAACCTTAATAAGTCCTTCACGTGATCCGTCCGAATTCAGTGAGAAATAACTTTTACCAAAACATTCACCTCTCTCTACCAATGCAGCTACCCCTCCATCGCCAAAAAGAAATGCAGTACGTCTATCTTTTGGGGAGTAAACTTTAGAGCGTGTTTCCCCATCCAAAATCAAAGCCTTACGCAATCCTTTTTGTTGCATCAAAGCGTATACCACACTCATGCCATACATAAATGCCGAGCAACCTAAATTTATATCAAACGCAATCGTAGAGTTAGACAAGTGCAACCGATCCTGCAAAATAACCGAAGTAGCCGGCATTCTATAATCAGGGGTTTGAGATATGAACACAAGCAAATCTATTTCCGACCGATCTATATTATTATCGGCAATCAACTTTTCAGCCGCAGCATAACACAAATCGGAAGAACAGGTATTCTCATCAGCAAACCGACGTTCAAATATTCCCACTTTATCCACAACCTCTTTTACCTGATCAGCCGGAAAATACTGGGTATACTCATAATTATTTATCACAGTGCGAGGTACAGCTGCCGCCAGTGCAGTAATACCTACTCCTTCATATTGCAAAAAGGCCATTATTATTTTTTTATTGCAGCGTTATACAAATCTCCTATTGTCTGTAGTTTACGAAAATCAGCTTCTTCTTTTTGGCATTCGTACTCCTCGTCCAGCATTGCAATAACAGACAAATAAGCTAATGAGCTCCATTCTTCATATTCCCGAAAATTATCATTCATATTTATTTCACGGTCTTCAATTTCCAAAACATCTTTGATTAATTCTATAAATTTCTCTTCCATAACGTTTATTTTATTGATTAGTTATTGTATTCTTATCATTTTCGCTGGGTTACCAAAATAACTCATGCCGTCTTTTGTTTTTCTCATAACAACGCTTCCGGTTCCTATCCTCACACTATTTCCTATTGTCAATCCTTGCAATACAGTACACCTGACTCCTAAAAAGTTAGCATTACCGACATTTGTTTCTCCGGATATTCGAACCTCCGGCTGCATCACGTTACAATCTCCGATTGTAACATCATGTCCCAATGAGACACAGCCATTCATCAGATTGAAATTTCCGATTGTGACACCGCAACTTACCCTTCCTCCGAATGTAATTACATTTCCCTGTCCGATACGAATTGACTCCTCATCAAAAAAAAGAACATTAGGTGCTATAATGTTAGGAAAATAGATACAAGGATTATGAATCCTGCCTGTGATGTTTTGCAATACAGCAGGAGAAGCAATAGCCATTACAATAGCAAGTGGTGATCCATTGTACTGATTTACAGTTTCCATATTCCCCAAAACCCTGCCATATTTATTCGCTTCTCCAACAGAATGCCCGTCATCAAAATAGCCGATAAAATTCCATGTCGGAGTAACTTGATTGATGGCATTGATGACACAAGCTATTTCCCGGCCAAATCCACCAAATCCATAAATTGCAATATCTTTCATAATCTGCTAATTCTTACCATTAAAAGGTTCCATCGTGGTCTGCCCTTCCTGAGAAATCCCCTCCCGTATGAATACCTTTTTTATTGTTTTAAAAATAATACACAGATCCAGCCATAACGAACAATGATCTACATACCACACGTCAAGTTCAAACTTCTTTGTCCAACTGATTGCATTACGCCCATTCACCTGTGCCCAGCCGGTAATACCGGGACGGACTTCATGCCTGCGCGCCTGTTCCTTCGAATAAAGCGGAAGATAACGAACCAGTAACGGCCTGGGACCAATCAATGCCATGTCGCCTTTCAATACATTGATTAACTGAGGAAGTTCATCAACAGAAGTAGAACGAACCAATTTGCCGATTTTAGTAATTCGCTGAGAGTCCGGTAATAATTTGCCATCAGCACCCCGTTCATCGGTCATTGTTTTAAACTTAATTACTTTAAAGATTTTTTCATTTTTCCCTGGACGTTCCTGAAAAAAGAAAATTCCAGCTCCTTTGTTGGCAAAATGGAGCCAAATACTTATAATAAGTAAAAAAGGCCAAATAAGCAGAAGAACTATTAAAACAATGATAAAGTCAATTGCACGTTTAAAACAGTTTTTATACACCTTAAATTAGCAGACTTGTTATTTTTACAATAAAGCAAGTCATTGGATAACAATAAATTATCCAATGCTTGCATA
>ENA-ORLY01000530-ORLY01000530.1-human-gut-metagenome-genome-assembly--contig:-NODE-530-length-53032-cov-6.176508_pt1 | contig 53032 bp, 69 predicted proteins | sample MGYA00243071_ERZ508832 | MGnify/ENA primary metagenome ERZ508832 (study PRJEB26277, sample SAMN04329777) | human gut metagenome | biome: human-associated habitat | host: Homo sapiens | place: USA... | reverse complement strand
TCTCTCCTCTGACCTGCGGGGCATCCTCCTCGCCTACAAGCGCCGCAAGCAGATGGAGGCGGACAAGCAGCGCCGCAAGCTCAGTCCCTACCTCTTCACCGACGAACAGGGGCAGCTCATCCACCCGGACACCTTCACCAAGCGGCTGCGGAAGATCTATGCCGCCATCGGCTTTCCACGGGAGTACCACCTTCACACCCTGCGGCACTACTTCGTGACCTCGCTGTTGCACTGCGGCGTGGACAAGCAGACGGTGACAGACCTCGTGGGGCACGCGGACACCGGTTTCTTAGAGCGCACCTACTGCCACCCCCAGCAGGCGCAGAAGGAGCAGGCGGCAGGCTCCATGCTCACCATGCTCCGTCCGGACGGCGGACAGATTTTCAATCTCGCCACCTGTTCTCCGAAGCGGCACAGCGCATGATTGCTGCTTTCGTAGAAAATCATTTTTCCTCAAAATTAAGGATAGCTTTGCCGCCGCGCTTGCGGTATGTTGTGCTTACAAAATAAGCCTCAACTGTACCGAGGTCAAATGAAAGAGAGGTCATTTTTATGGCAAGCATCCGCAAGCGCGGCAGCAGCTATCTCATCGTGGTGTCCATGGGCTATGACTACAACGGCAAGCGCATCAAGCCCCAGCAGAAAACCGTCCACCCACCGGAAGAGCTGACGCCCAGGCAGGTCGAAAAGTGGCTCAACGAGCAGGCAGTCCTCTTCGAGCGAGACTGCCGCCACACGCCGCAGCCCGTCCAGCAGCTCACGCTGGCAAAATACATCGACCTGTGGCTGACGGACATCGCTCCTGGCAAGCTGGCCAAGTCCACCATCCGCCGTGACCGGCAGGACATCGAACGCATCCTCCCGGCGCTGGGTCACTACAAGCTCACCGAGCTGCGGCCGGAGCACTTCCGAAATTTCTACGCAGAACTGCGAAAAGTCATCAGTCCCGACACGAAAAAGCCGCTCTCCGAGTACACCATTGAGGGCGTGCACGCTACGCTGTGCAGCATCCTCTCTGATGCCGTGGAGGGTGGCTTTCTTTCGCATAATCCGGCGTGGCGCACCTACCGCTACGCCGGGCGCAAGTGCGAAAAGAAGATTGCGGACGAGGAAACGGCGCAGAAGATCATCGCCGCACTGGAGGGCGAGAGCATCAAGTACGAAACTTATTTCAAGCTCATCATCGCCACGGGAATGCGGCGGGGCGAGTGCTGCGGACTAAAGTGGTGCGACATTGATTGGGAGCAGCGGTCCATCCACATCTGCCGCAACGCGGTCAAGGTGACGGACGAGGAGATCTTCGTCAAGGAACCCAAGACCCACGCGGGCAACCGCTATGTGTACTTCTCCGCTGAGATGGAAAGTCTTCTGCGGGAGTACCGGCAGGAATGCGCATACATCACCGAAACCTATGACCAGAGAAAACTGACCACCGATGACTTCCTGTTCCGCCGTCAGGGAGCGCAGCTCCCCATGACGCCCACCACCTTCACCTACCGCTTCAAGCTGATCCTCAAGAAGAACGGCCTGCCGCGGGAACTGAACGTCCATTCCCTCCGGCACACCGCCGCCAGTCTGATGATCGCGGGCGGCACGGATGTGGCCACGGTGGCGGGCATCCTCGGTCACAGCCAGCCCTCCACCACGCTGGACATCTACACCCACGCCTTCGATAAGAACAAAAAGGCCGCCAGCGCGGAACTGCAAGGGATGCTGGAGATATGACATAGCGTAATAGCTTAGTTGGATCGCAAAATGTGCAGTAGTGGTCAAATCGGGTTTCAATTCTCCTAACTTTCCGCATATAAAAACCGTCTCAAACGTATTGTTTGAGACGGTTTTTGTCTTTTGTTGCCGAAAAAGATACAGCCTGGAAAGCCTTGCGGCTCAATGGATCCAGGGTTTTGCGCAACTCGTGTTTTTGTTTTTCTGCGCTTTTTTAAGCCATTTCCGAACCCCCATATGACATACTGACAAAGCCGTGTGCAAACAGAGACGAAAAAAGGGCCGTGCGTCAGCACAGCCCTTTGTCTTACTTCAGTCTTATAATCTGCTCATATAGCATGGCATATCTTTTCTCAATCACCATATTGCTGTGATAGTGGCCGAAGAACCAGTACTGGAAGGTACATTTCTGACGCACTTCGTCGAAGAACTCGGTCAGTGCGTCTTTTTTGAACATTCCTCCGCTGCCGAGGTCTACGGCGTGGAGTGCATGATCGGCTGCATGCTGGAGGCCAAGATCAGTGTCAACGCGGCGGTCCATCTAGCCTGCGCCAAGCAGATCATCACCAAGATCGACCTGGACGGCCCCGTGCTGTGCAGCGAGGACCCCATCCTGGGCGGCGCGGTGTTCAACGAGCGGAAGATCACCGTCTCCAACGACCCAGGTCTGGGCATCCATGGCATTCAAGGGATTCGCTATCTGGCAGACTGATACCATTTCTGTGTTGTCTGCGTTTTACAAGGTGCGCCCAATTGATTCTACCAGCATAGTCAAGTAAAGAAAACGCAGAACCATACATCTTCGGCCGCTCGGCTGATGAGGTCATTGACCTCTATCAGAATAGCGCCTACCGTAGCAGCGACTACTGGCAGAAGCCAGAGGTGGAGCGTCTGGTGGACTTCATCATCAGCCCCCAGCTGCTGACCATGGGTGATGCCCAGAGCCTTAGCCGGCTCTACAAGGACTTTATTTCCAAAGACTACTTTATGGCCCTTTTAGACCTGGAGGACTATATTGCGGTGAAGGAGCGTTGCCTAACCGACTACGAGGACCGGGACGCCTGGAGCCGTAGGATGCTGGTCAATATTGCCCGCTCTGGATTCTTTTCCTCCGATCGTACTATCGCGGAATATGACCAGGATATCTGGCATTTAAAATGAAAGCCATCTCAGAAAGGGGTGCTTATTATGTCTGAAGTCAGTTTACAGCATATTGAAAAAGTATATCCACACAGCGAGAAAAAGAAAAGTAATCTCAAGGTAACGGACGAAGGCGTTCTCGCAGTGCAGGACTTCAACCTGAATATCAGTGATCGGGAATTCATTGTATTAGTCGGGCCCTCCGGTTGCGGAAAATCTACCACGCTGAGGATGGTGGCAGGGTTGGAGGAGATCACCAGGGGTGAGCTCTATATTGACGGAAAACTAGTCAACGATGTGGAGCCTAAGGATCGAGACATCGCTATGGTGTTTCAAAGCTATGCCCTATATCCCCACATGACGGTGCGGGGCAATATGGAATTTCCACTGAAACTCCGCAAGTTACCTAAGGAGGAGATCGACCGTCGTGTGAATCAGGCGGCGGAGATCCTGGGAATTACGGAATATCTAGAGCGCAAGCCTAAGGCGCTGTCAGGTGGCCAGAGGCAGCGGGTGGCCATTGGCCGAGCTATTGTACGAGAGCCCAAAGTTCTACTCATGGACGAACCCTTATCTAATTTGGATGCCAAGTTGCGTAACCAGATGCGCGCTGAGATCATCAAGCTACGCCAGCGTATCAATGCCACATTCATCTATGTTACCCACGATCAGACCGAGGCAATGACCTTAGGTGACCGCATTGTTATCATGAAAGACGGTGTTATCCAGCAAATTGGAACACCTCAAGAGGTTTTCGATCACCCGGTCAACCTCTTTGTAGCAGGTTTTATAGGGGTCCCACAGATGAACTTCTACGATGCGGAGTTGAAGAGGGATGAAGACGGCGTATATTCTGTTTTGATGGGCGGTATTCGAGTAGTGCCTACCGTCGAGAAACAAGAAAGGTTGTATCAAGCTAGTGTACCCCCCCAAGAGATTATTCTCGGTGTCCGGCCTGAGCACATTATGCTGTTGGAGAATGGTGAACATGGGGTGCATGGCAAGGTAGAAGTCTCAGAGATGATGGGGAGTGCGGTCCATCTTCATGTGGATATCAATGGTCGGGATAGCATTATTGTTGCCCAGACCTCGGGTATGGATGGAGCCCAGTATATCCCTTCGGAAAGTGGCACTTCCATTTCGTTTATTTTTGGTGGAAATGTGGTCCACCTATTTTCTAAAAAAGACGGTCATAATTTGGAATTTTAATTACACAACAGATATAACAAATATGGGGCAGGAGACAACAAAAGCGTTGGATTCTGCCCCATATAGCACCGAGAATTACTTTTTAAGGTAAACTATGATCCAATCTCAACCATTCTTTTTCATTTGCTTAATAGTATCGTATAGCGCTGCAAAGCGGCTGCTGAGCCGATCTTCTTCATAATTACTGATTTCTTTTTTCAAAAGACAAACTGTCCGGGCAGTTTCTTTGCGGTTGTATTTCTTTGGCCACCGCTCGTACCCCGTTGATTAACCTTCTGCCATTTTCGCCTGAATATCGGCCAGCAAATTAATCATAGTCATTTGTTGCAAAGATTGAAAGCCAAACCCGGGCTTTCGGTGTGTCCATGGAAATCATGCTTAAGGTTGCGGAAGTGCTGGAAATTCCAGTCTCCAAACTGTTTGAAGATTAAAAAATCTCACGGCGAGACCTGATTCCGACAGAAATTGTGTCTCACCGCGAGATTTATTTTATTCCCCGTAATACAAGGGATGTCCAATGGAGGTAAGGCCCTCCAGGCCGGTGATCACCACATTATTTTGGCTGAACGCACAGTGGATGATGAGCATGTTTCCGCTTTCATCTCTGCCACCTACGATTCCCACATGCTCATCATCGGGATAGAACACCAGATCGCCGGGCTGGGCCTCATTCCACGAGATGGGGGTACAGTAGGTGTGCTGCATGTGGACACCGCCGCCGTGGCCTATGACGTACTCTCCATCCGTGACATTGTAAAATACCCAATCGACAAATAGCGATAGGTAACCCTTTGATACTATCTCCAGGTTTTCCCCCGCTCCACACCGTGCGTGAACCTTTCAGCTCACACGGCGTTCCATCGTAAGTTGAAATGAAAATCACCAATGAAAATTACAACCGCTCTTTTTAATAAGATGTATAGGATTGAAATTCGGGCAGTTGCAGCCATCTGCGAAGTCTATTTAGTGTTCTCAGTTGTTTGCTGTCAGGTTTCAGTTTCAGCATATAATGTGCAATCGTATCTGGCTGTGTTGCATGAAGCAAGCGGTGGACTTCATCTGTTACTAACACCAGATTTCCGTATTTGTCATCTCCGCCGAAGTGCCTTGGTATGCGGTGATGACAGTGCATATGCCCCAATTCCAGCGGCTGTTTAGTCACATAGCAGCGTCCCATTTGCCCGCAGTAGAGCGATAGGCGATTGTCATTGTACTCAACACTCCTATCCATGATGGGGTTTCTCATCATTTCTCTTAGGATTGAAATGTTGACGCATGAGAGGCTTTTATGGATTTCGGCTCGCCCTTCTGGGGTGTAACGATTGACTTTCTTCGGCTTGAATATGGGGGCTTTGTGTTTAAGATACCCTATCGGTATCAATGCCCGTCCATATACATACCGAAGCATTTTGCTGTTTCCATACCGTTCAGCAATATAACTGGGGAGTTTATCCCCCGATTTTTGCGTATATCTTCGCAGGCGTGCATTTAGTTCGTGTTTGACCAGAAAGGCTATTTTACGCATATCCAGAGTTATATTTGTTGCGATACGATAGTAATTGTGGATGCCCAGCACATAGGCGTTATAGGCATCTACGGCACGGCTCCCATCATTTGTATCTGCCGGGTGTGCCATTGCTCTGGTATGCTGCTGAACCTTTGATTTCATTGCCTGATATGCCTTATCTGTCATCCCAGAGTAAACTGTGTACCCTGGTGACCCGTTGGCTTTTTTCCCTTTTTGACGCACTCTGATTTTGATGCCCAGAAATTCAGTGTAATGCTTTTTCAAGTTCACTATCCCCGACTTTTCAGGACTAATGTCCAATCCGAGACGCGCTTTCAGCCATTGCTGTGTGGCGGCAAATAGCTTTACCGCATCACTGCGCTTGCGGCAAAGAATTTTGAAGTCATCCGCATATCGGACAATCCAACATTCTTTTAACTGCGTGCTTTGCAATGCGCGATAAGTCTTTCCTCTACTCGCTGTTCCGTTTGGCGCAATGGTAACCGCATATTGATGGTGTGTGGGTATAGTTTCCCACTGACTGGAAATCCACCAATCCAATTCATTCAGTACCACATTTGCCAGCAACGGCGAGATGATGCCGCCTTGCGGCGTTCCCCGTTCTGGGAAGCCGATTTCTGCGACTTCAGCCTTTAGCATAGCTGACAAGATGGAGAGCAAGGTTTTATCCCGAATACCCATCTGCCAAAGCTGTTTCAGCAGTTTCCCATGCTGGACATTATCAAAGAACCCTTTAATATCAATGTCCACCACAAAGTGCAGTCCACTGCGCTGTACGAATTTGTAAACTTGTGCGATGGCGTGTTCTGCACTTCTACATGGGCGAAAACCGTTATTCCGTTCATGGAATTTCGCCTCACAAATTGGCTCCATTACTTGGAGGACGCATTGCTGTATCAATCTGTCCATGATGGTCGGAATACCCAGCGGTCTTGTTTTACCGTTGGCTTTTGGAATTTCCACACGTCTTACCGGTTGGGGAATATAGTGTTTTAATCTGGTGCGTATATAGGTTATCAGGCTATCTTCCTGCCACTTGGACAGGTTTTTGATTGTTTTTCCATCCACGCCGGGTGTATGACTTCCTACATTTTTCTTGATATTGCGATAGGCCAGCATGATATTTTCTTCTGAGAGAATAATTGTCATCAATTTTCTGAACACTTTGTTTTCTTTGCTCTGTGTGTATAAAGTGTCCTGTACACCCTGAAAATCATAATACTCAGCGTTTCGGATTTTCTGCACTTTCTGTTCTTTCGTTGCGGTTGGCAAAGTCGGCATCCTCCTCTTTCCCGAGAAGTGGCCTTTCTTAGTCATACTCGAACCTTTGCATTTTTCATTCTGATTTGTTCTTTCAATCTACGACTAATGCCTATCCCTCCACCGCTTATTATCACGGTTTCATCGGTACTATGACATCGCTCTCGGTTAGATAAAGGCGGGTTATACCTTGCGGCTTTCCCTCGCCAACACTTCATTGCACGCAAATGCTCCATGTTCTAACCTTTCCACGTTCCGATATTCCTATCTTTTTCATGGCGTCTTTAGGTGCGTCCTTTAAGCCTGTACGCTTGGCCGTGCCTGTAACACGGCAGGGTGTTTTATCCCAGACTAACCTTACTCCACCCCACGTACCCCGCACTTGGCGGTCATGGCATTTCTACCATGTCTGCATTTAGACCCGTACACTCGGACATTCGTCGGCAGGTCACGAACCTGCATTCTCACCATGGACGCTTTATAGACCCCCGGCCTATAACCTACACACGCCACCTCTGGCGCACTTTCCTCGCTCTGGGAAACTCCCAGCGTTAGGGTAGCTCTCAGCCGTCTTTAGCGGGCTTTACACGATTTGGCGTTTGCGCACCTCTCTGCATACCGCGAGCTTAGGGGAGCGTTTCAGGGCGTTACCCCGTCATTCCACTTCTTGGAATATCAGTTCTATGAAACTTTATCTGGCTCCTTTCAATCCTTATTTTTTGTTTCACGCCTAACCTTTTCAGTTAGGAACGTGTCGCACATCCACTGCAATCTAACCCGTAGGGCCGATAGGTGCCGGTGGTGGAGCTGCCTGCGGCTGTGACCTGCCGCAGCTCGCCCCAGCGGGAGTCCCAGCCGATCACCAGGGACTTCCCGCCCCAGAAGTAGTTGACCTTGCCCACCAGTCTGCAGGCGGTCTCTACCACGGCCCGGCGCTCCGGGTCCAGGTCAGCGGGCAGATCCGCCAGCAGCTTCTTTGCCGTGGTGTCGGAGATCGTGAGATCTCCAGCCAAGGTGGCCAGCATTCTCATCTTTCATCTTGTAGTATTCAGTGAGCAGTGATGCGATGTACTGGCTGGTGGTCATCTCCAGGCGGTCTTTTTCTTCTGTTACCCGGTTGTGCAGGGCGATGTCGATTTGGGCGCATAGATTTTTCTTGTCTGCCATGGTCTGCGCTCCTTTCCTCGTTTTGCAACGCAAGTATATCCAAAACCATGGCAGAAAGCTATTACCAAGACCACCAAGGAACCAAGGACAAAGCAAGCAATACCACCAACTGAAACAGCCGCGCAATACAAAGAGAGAAGCCCCCCTTGGCCGTTCGATTTGAACTACCAGCGGGGGCTTCTCTCGCTGTTTTCTCTCTGCTCAGAGGTTCGAATCACCCCACATCACGAAAATGGCCTTTTGCATCTCCATCTCGTCTGGTGCTCGATTTTGTCCTCTGAAACGGCTGAAACCCTTGCCGCAGCAAGGGTTTCATGGGTTACACCTTTTTCAGCAACCTTAGTTGTCAGGTGGCTTCAATTCGGATATTTCCCTTTTTGATGTAGAGAATTGCTGGTGCTGAAAACTACGCCTGTATAAATTTTGAAATATCTCTCAGCCATCCTATAACCTCATCAGCAGGATCACGGCTGTGAAGCAATTCCATTGTCATTCGGGGAACTCCTAACTTGTTCAATTTCCTTTTTACTGTTTCGGGACTATATGCCGTTGGATTTCTCGCCTGCAATAGTGCGGAGATTTCACGTGGCACGTCCATTGTGTCACTTATCTCAATCTGGACACCAAAGAGATCCCTTACAACATCGCTATGTATGTAATTTTCCATTTCGCGTTTTGTTGTTTCTCTTGCAGAAGAACCATCGCTGCGGCGATTAATTTGGTCGCAAATTCCGGCGTGTACATGTGTATTATCACTATCATATATGTGATACTCAGGCGTGTTAAGCTTTTGAAGATAATTGTGATTTACCCACTCTTTTAGAGTGTTGCCCCCTAAAGGAATAATCACAATGTAAGGTGAGCTATTCAAATCAACAATACTTGGGTCCGCTTGATGTGCAATTCGACTAATTGCTGTGAGAAACGCTACATCATTTGGTCCCTCTACGCTGATAACAAGTTTTACATCATGATACTGCGGGGCCAATGGCGGAGTTAAATCTGGAAGTACCCCTAATGTGTCAGCAACTCGTGCCAGAATTCCAGCGTCTTCTGTTCCGACTGCGACCTCGGGAGAGCCTTCGCTATTTGTAATATAGCGCAGGCTCTGAATTGGAAGAAGAGCTGCTAATCCCGGAACGTGAGTTGTGATAATTATCTGACACCCGTTTTTTTCCGTCATCTCTTTAAATGTGTTTACTATCATCCTTTGGGCATCTGGGTGCTGGGAGGTTTCAGGTTCCTCTACTGCATAGATAATATTTTTTCCTTCAAAAAGGAGATGAGGCTATGCCAATAAAATACCCAACTGAGTTCAAAGTCAAAGCAATCCGGCGCTATGAAAAAGGCGAATCCATTAAGGAACTCTGCAAAGAATTGAACATATCTCAGAGTACCCTTTACCATTGGAGAAAGCAGTATTGCTCCATTCAAACAGATACCCGCACCTATACTCCAGCAGAATTTGATGCTATTTCAAGGCGACTTCGAAAAGTAGAACATGAGCTAGAAGTCATCCGCTTATCAGGTTATATTGCCCGTATCCCTTTGTAGGATAAGCTGGCAACTTTAGAACACTTGCATAATGAAATGGCAGATCTATACAGCGTCCATGAACTATGCGAAGCGCTGGATGTATCCCGTGGCACATTTTATAACCACATTTTCCGCCGGGTAGACCGCAGCAAGTATGAAGAGGAAAAAACTCAGCTCATGTTGAAAGTAAAACAGATCTTCGATGATAGCGAACAGCGGTATGGCGCTGATAAAATCCGTGCTGTTTTGGCTGAAAATGGTCTGCGCATCAGTGCAAAACGAGTCTTGTCCATTATGCACGAACTCGGCTTATACAGCATCCGCACAGATGCAAAAAAGCTATACAAAACTCAACAGCAGCGCAAAAAACAAAACCTGCTAAACCGTGAATTCAATGCTGATCATCCAAATCAAATCTGGGTAAGCGATATTACTTATTTCAGAATTAAAGATTCTTGGATGTACCTTTGCGCAATCATTGACCTGTTTTCTCGTAGAGTGGTTGGGTATCGTATATCCCGCACCGCCAGTACACAGCTTGTGACAACAACTTTTCGGGACGCTTATGCCAAACGCGGAAATCCTAAAAATCTGACTTTTCATAGTGACAGAGGTGGACAGTACATTTCTGATGCACTTTCTAAACTGCTGCAACAGTTTGGGGTTAAACAATCCTTTTCCGCAACCGTCCGCCCTCATGACAATGCTGTTGCAGAAGCGTTTTTCGCAACATTTAAGAAGGAAGAAGCCTATCGGAGGGAATATACATCTGAAAAGCACTTCCGTAAAAGTGTGGATGAGTATATTCGCTTTTACAATGAAGTCCGGCCACATCAAACCCTAAAATATAAGACACCACAAGGGTTTGAGGCTGCATACGATGGCAATTATATCGAAAAGTTGTGTTCAAATAGCGGCTCTGAATAGAAAAAAGTTCTTTGCAATTTTATCATTTCACAAAAACCGCGTGGAAATATAGAAAAACGGAAAACCCTAATAAATCAAGGTTTTCCGCATAAGAAACCACCCGTATTTCGATAAAAAAGTTCGAAACACGGGTGGTATTCATTTGGTACGCCCGACTGGATTCGAACCAGACGCCGCCTTTTATCGGGGCAAAAAAGTAACTAGATAGTACATAAAACTGCTGTTTTTATTAACTTTTGGTAAACGTTATTTAGCCCATATAAATGGCAAGTGTGTACTTTTGTGTGTACCTCAGTCATTGATTTTCAGGCTTTCTGGCCGTCATACAAAACCATCCTTCAGCACAATATAAACCAGCCTGGTCCCTTGTCAGACCACCCGAAACGTGATACAATCTTACCGTGTAGAGAAGACGGCGATTGTATCAGTTTTGGCTGATCTATGCGCCAAACACAGGAGAGTGGCATCCGACGACTGGTCCTCGTCGAGTGTCGCTCTTTTTCTCGTGAAAAAATCGCCCCACAGCGCAGTGCTGCAGGGCGGTTTCTCTCAGCCGGTCCAGTCGGCCTTGGCCTCTCGCTTATCGAAGTGAAGGAAGCTGCCATATACCCCAACGCCTCCATGGTTGGGGGACACGTTCCGGGCATATCGCTTCAGGTCCTTGATAGAGACCCCCGGCATGTGGATATCCGCAGCGTATCCGTAAAGGTGCTGACTGTGCTTGCTGGCGTTTTTCAACGTGCTGTTGTAGGCCACCGTGCGGTAGCCGCTGTTGATAATGAGGGGAATCTCCTTCCCCTTGCCGTGCTCTTGGCTGGCCTGATACCGGATGGACTCCAGATCCCAGGGAAGCTGCTCATGGATCAGAACCACGTCACTGCCATCACGGCAGCGAAACTCTTTCACTTGGAAATGAGGAGTCAGGTACTTGTCCCCATCAGTGGCCAGAGAGTAGACCTTAACATCCATGCCTATTCTCCTTTCAGCTTGTACAGTGTCCGAACCAGATCCGCCCGGGTCAGCGTTTCCGCCGCATTGCTGTCCGTCAGCAGCCCCTTGGCCTTGCCCCATGCCAGCGCCGGGTCCTCCGGCTTGGTTGGGGCCGGGGTAGGGTTTGCGGTCTCCGCCTTCCGTTCCCAGAACAGCAGCAGCGTGGGTACCTTCCGGGAGCTTGTGACCTTGCCCTTGGGGAAAATGCCCTGCGTGGAGCCGCCGCCGTCCAGCATGAGGGCGTCCTCCACCCCCAAGCCCAGCAGCTTATTCTGAAGCTGTTCGCGGGTCAAACTGGTTTTGTCACACCACAGGCAGATTTTCCCATTCGGCATCCAACCCACAGCCGTCCGGGCGGCAGGCCGGGCCACGTCCGGCGTCAGATTCCGGTGTAGTTTGGCCCCCGCTTTCAGGAGAGGGACGCCGGAGAGGAAAGATCCTCCCCGGTCCGTCAACATCTTGGGCGTGCCGTCGCTGCCGATGGAAATGCCCCAATCCTGATAGGCGTCCCGGCTGATAACTTTCCCATCAATCACCGTCCAGCCAACCGGCTGAAATTTGCCGTTGAACAGATAGCCGTTGATGATGTGCGTGCAGCCGGTTTTCGCTTTGATCTGCGCAGGCGTCAGCTTCCCAGGGTTATAGTAGACCTGCGCCCGAGCACAGTCAAAGATGTCAGTCATTGACTCTCACCGCGCTTTTGGCATAACCGTCCTCGTCATAGGTAACCTCGAACTTGCCGCCGGGGATCCACTGGATCTGCTTGGTGCCGGCAAGATCCTCACGGCGGCGCATATCCACGGTGCGCTGGGCGTCCTTGGGCTCCTCCTCAGCAGGAATAAAGCCCTCGGCCATCTCCTTTTCGGACCAGCCAACCTGGGGGCCGTCGGAGGTCATCGTGTAGTCCAAATGGAAGGTTGCCCCCGCTGCCTTCAGCTCCGCGTTGATCTCGCTGAGCTTCTTGCCGTTCTTCTTGCCCTCGTTGATGATGTCCGCAAACTTCTTTTCCATAGTGTTTCTCCTTTCAAATTTTACGGTTATGTTATAAACCGTTATCAACTGTTGTCATCTTTGGGGTCGTCCCCCGCAATTTTATCTCCCGCTGCATCCACAGCAGACTTGCCGGCGGCCAGGATCTTCGGCAGCCACGCAGGGACTTTAGCTCCCATATTAACTGCGTGTTCCGCCAGACTGCCCAATTCGCCAATAATGTACCACACGATCACAAGTGGCCCGATCAGTACCGTATAATCAAAGGGCAATGTGACGCCAGGCAGATTTGTCATCATGGCGCTGATAAGCCAGTCCGCCACCAACGCAACGCACACGATGACGATCATGCCGCCCTTATGCCAAGCCCCCTCCCGGAGCTTTGCACTGGACCAGCGCCCCTCCTTGCTGGCCACGGCGGATCCAACCAACCAATCTGCCAACATCAGGCACACCCACACGATCACCAGCCAGCCGAACCAGCCCCACAGGGCGGTAAGCGTTGCAATGACGCCGGTGATCACTGTTTTGATGTGCAGCGCGGAGTTATTCTCCATGGGGCACCTCCGTTTCTTTGCCCTGGCTTTCCCAGGGCTCCACCAAAAACCATTTGTGCATAAAATCTCCCCCTTACTTTTTGGCATGGACGCAGAATTTTGATTCAAATTCGGCCCATGTCATTTTGTTGGTTTCAAAATACTGCCAGGTCAGCCCCACGCTCTCAATATCTCCCCAGGTCACTCCGGAGATCACAAATCTGAGATGTGCCGGCTTGATCTGCTCCACTACAGAGCGCAGACCCTCCACGTCAATGTCGGCCAGTTCGTTTTTCTCTCCCAGAAATTCCAGTGAAAAGCTGTAATCCTGATTGACGATGACTCGGGCCTCGTATCCAGTGATTGCTTCGGCCAGCTGACGGACCATCTCCGCTGTTGTGTTACCGCTGGCAACCAAACTTTGCTTAATCGCTGCCCGGCGGTCAGCCTGACTCAGGCTGTGATCTGTCTCGATTCCGACCTGCTGCTCCCACAGATCCAGTCCCCAGGTCGCGGTCTCTACGAAAAACTGATCCATCACATCTTCCAGAGCTGCCTTTGCGTCTAAGCTGGCATCCGTCAGCGTCTCAATCAGCGCTCGGCTCTGGGCGCAGGCCAGATGATAACCGGGTACCAGCTCACGCTCGGTCAGTTTATCCAATACATTCAACACCGGTACGCCCCCTTATGCCGTCACGGTGATGGTACCCACCACAGCAGCATCCTCCGCCTTCAGCGTAATCGCCGCAGTACCGCCGTCTACGGTAAATGTGCTGTAATCGGCAACACCGGGGCACTGCAGCAGGCAGGCCAGCATGCGGCTGAACGGAATCGTGGATTCTTCGCCAAAGGGCTGCTTTTTCAGCAGCTCGTTGATGGCTGCCTCCACCTGATCTCCAACCTGCTCCGTGGTATATCCGGATGCCAAGGTGACCTTGGCCGTCACGGGAATCTCTCGCTCTGCTACGGATACCACAGTCACGGTGGCGCCGATGGGGCGCTCATCCTCAATGTGAGCTGCGCAGGCGCTCCGAATCACCTCATCAACCGGGCCACGGTTATCTCCGGCAATCACTACCTTCACCGTGCCATTTCCATTCCAGAGCGGGAGGCAGTTGGCGTAGCTGACACCGGTGGTCTCCGTTGCCCAGGTAATATAGTGATTTTTATTGCCGGATGTGATAGGCAGCGTCCGCCGGTCATGATACCGAGCGTAAAAGTCTGCATCGCTTTCCTCGTTGACGCCGCCGGCTGCAGCCGTGGAGTTGGTGACGGTCACAACACCGGCTACATTAACGTACATAGATGTGATGTAGCCGGCCGGGAGATTGTAGTCAGACCCGATCTCTGCGGCCTCCGCTGTAGCCTCTGCTATCCCGCTGATAATCATGGTATCCCCGGTTGTCAGATACTGCAAACCGCTCTCCGGAGCATAGAGTGCCGTCCCTGCGGGGATCACCGTTCCGTCGGTGCCGGTAAACTTGATGGTTGCGGTCGCCTTTTTGCCGGGCGCCCGTGTCATGCCCAGCTGGGCTGCGTTCTTATCGATGTATTCCCCAGCATCCTCGTCCGGAAATGCCATGGAAAGCAGGCTTGGGAAAAGCTGATAGAGCTTATAAAGCTGATACGCTGCTACGCTGACCAGCGTGTTGGCATAGGAGCCCTCACGGTGATCGACATCCACACCTTTTACCTGCAGGTCCGCTAACATTTCTGCCTTGATGGCCTCCGGAGTCAGACCGTCATAGGGTGATGTCACAGCCATCAATACTCACCTCCCCGTAAATAGTCGTCAATTTGAATCTTAGTGTCAGAGTGGAATCCGCAAATTCCGCACTGACTTGGGTCACGTCTGTGATATACGGATTGACCAGCAGCGTTTCCCGGATGATCCGGATTGCTTCTGCCTGCCGGACTTCCTCTGTGTATGGCTTGCCACGGAGCGTTGAAAAGTCCGGCCCATAATCGCTGCTGAAAACATCGTGGGCAAAGCGCTCCGTATGCAGCGCGTTCCACGCCCATACCAGCACCGCGCGGGCGCCGGTGACCATAACGGGGTTCCCGCCCCGCCAGACCGGTTCATTGGTCTGGAAGTTCCAATCAGTCTCCCGGTACAGCGGCAAATTGGCCGCTGCCGCGATTACGCCGTCATCTGGGCGATCAATCAGCGGAAACAGGCTCATCCGGCCGCACCATCCTCTCTACAACACAATAGGTCTGCCCATCCTCCGTCCGGATCAGCAGCACCGTTTCTCCAATTTTGAGCCAGTCCAGCGCTGGTGCTGCCGGTGACTCCTTTTCTGCCCAGCTGGGCACACCAGGTAACTTCTCTGACGGGCGGATCACCGTCACTTTACCCGTAGTCTGGTTATAGCTGCCCTCCAAAACACGGTATGGCAACGTGGAGACCACCGGCCAATCAGCCTTTGTCAGGTGTGCGGGAACCAGAAGATCTTCCTTATCCAGATCCATGCCGTCTGCCCGGATCACCAGCGGGGAAGTGGAGATCACCTTGCCGATGGCATAGGCGGGCACATACTGTCCCCGTGCCTCTTTACGGATATGCTGGTTGATTCCCACGAACGGATCTCTTGCATCATGTTCGCTCATAGATCCTCACTTCCCGCACTGGCAGTCGCCATTACATTTCGGCAATTCAGCGTCAGCTTGGCGTAATAGTTGTCCCGCTTCCACGTGTGGACGTCCGCATCGATCCAGAACACGCCGGACAGCCCGGTTTTCGCCTCCCGCACCACCACGGTTTCTCCGGTGACAAGGCTGTGGTCACCCAGAACATTGACGGTTACGGTCCGCTGGAATCTGCCGTCCTCCAGCGCCTTCTTAGCCGTTGCGTCAGCATCGGCAGCACCGTTTTCCCGTTGGGTGATGTGGGATTCCATCACTCCGTAGAGCTTCTGGGCGCTGGCATCACTATAGCGCCGGATGAAGTTTCCGTTGGAATCGTAGATAGCCACGCTGTTGACCATCTTGCTGGCATCCTCTTTGGTGGTGGCGTCCATCAGGTTGGAGGACGCCTTCAGCACCAGGCTGGAGCTGTTGGCGCTTCGCTCCTTCACCAGAAGGCCATCCGGTGTGTAGCGGATGGCGTAGGACTTGCCGTTTTTCTCGCTGGCCAGCGTCCACGCCGTAGTGATGAGCTGACTCAACCGGACGGCTGCGAACTTCCGCCGCAGCGGAATCCCTGTTGACGGCAGCGACGCCACAGGAATCCCCCGGTCAGCGCAGGCCGTCCGGGTGATGGCCTCCGCCGGGGCACCGGTGAACTTATAAGTACCGTCATTGCGCTGCAGGTAATAGCCATAGTCATAGGCCGTGCAGGACAGGGTGCTGTCCTCCGAGCCTAACGTCCGCAGCAGGATCACGCCGATGAACAGCTTTTTCTCTCCGTCTGCCATGGTCAGAAGATCTCCCACCTCCGGCACCGGAAGGCTGCTGCCTTCGATATACGCGAAATCTGCCGATAGCTGCCGGGAGATTGCGGCCTTGTCTCCGCTCCACGTCCATGCGGACAGGATATTGGTGACGTCCCGCGTGGTGGAACCGTGGGTCAGATAGATGTTCACGGCGACACCCCCAGCAGCACATTCTCCGGCGGGATCTTCAGCGTCCGGCCGGGGTAGATCAGATGGGGATTTTTGATCCCGTTGTACTTAGCCAGAGCGTTGTAATACTTAGCAGTGGATCTGCCGTAGTACCTGCGGCAGATGATCGACAGGGTATCGCCACGCACGATGGTGTAGCTCTGCGTACGGTCACTGGATGCCTCGGACGGCGCCCGGCCGCTGTTGCCGGTACCCACGTTGGGGTTTGCCACCTCCGCTGCCTCCAGATCCTCATATTCCCGGACGGCCACGGTGGCATAGCGGTCTCCGGTGCCATCCTTCTCCTGCTGGGTGACCTCCTCAATGTAGACCAGGGCATTGATCTCCGTCCCGGTGATCACCATGCGGACGGTTTTCTTATCCCGCGCCCAAGCAGTCAGATAGTCGAGATAATACTGAGGATCCGGCCTGGCCGATGCCTCCATCCAGGGATATTCCTGAGCAGGGAGGAGGAACTCGAAGCTGCCGGAGAACCGGCTCCGTCCGCCGGGTCGGTAGACATCACCCAGCTGGCTGATGTTGATGGTCTCCATGTTCTTGCCGACGCTCCACTGATAATTTCCGGGCGTTACCGGCATCACAAGGGATACGCTGTCACGAATAAAGCAAAACTGCATACGTTACCCCCTCATCCCCGCCAGTTCCATCCGTTCCAGCAGTGCCGAGGCCACTCGCTCAACGTCTGCGTCCTCCCGGATCACAGTGCCGTTCATCACAATCTGGATACTGGTGCCGCTGCCGCCGCTGCGGGCCTCCTCCGCTGTCTGGACCCGCTCCCCCTGATGGAGCAGCGCCGGGAAGTTATCATAAGGCACATAGTCGATGCCGACGGCGTAGCTGCTGCCGGACGGCAGCGTGACTCCCTGCAGCATCCTCGACGGTGAGGCACTGGCGGAGGTTTCACCGCTGCCACTGCCCATCATGCCCGCCGCGCGGCCCTTGCTGAAGGACAGCCCCAGTGTGTATCCGGCGTCCCAATACGAATCATTGAGCGACGTGTCCTCACGCACGGAGTCAATCAGGCTCAGCTCCTGTGCCAGAACCTCGTCCTTGCCTTCGTTGGCGTTATACTGGTTCATGCCGTCGATCTTTGCCTTCATGATGATGCGCCCCATCTCTGCGGCGTTACCTTCAGCCTCGGCAGCTTTATAGGCGTCACTGCCCATCGCTTCGTTGACGGCGTCCCGGATATACTGTTCCTTGGCATTTTCCAGCGAGGCCTTCCATGCGCCGATAGCCTGATATGCCTCCTGCATCTCCTGACCGCTGTCACCCTCAAGCCATTCCCGCTCTGCCTGAAGCCCTGCCATGCGGGTCTCGTTGTAGCCCTCGCCCATGGCGTTATCCAGCTCCTGCCGCAGGCCCTCAATGGTGGAGGTGATGCCGCTGAAGGTCTTGGACTGGCGCTCCATGGAACCGGCAAAGGAATCCGTGAGAGCGTCCAGAATGATCCTGGCCGCGTCCTGACCGGCGATCTGGCCCTTGGAGATCATGGAGTAGACCTCGCCCTGGTCCACACCGTAGGCATTTGCCAGCATCCCCACCGCGCCGATGCCTCGGTCATTGAGAATGTTGAGATATTCCAGCGTGGTCTTGTTGCTGGACTTCATCCGGCCGATAGCGGTGGCCACGGAGTTCATGTCACTGGTGGACTGACCGAGCGCCGCGCCTGCGTCACCGATGGTCTGGAGCACCGGCAGGATGCTGTTTTCATCGTAGCCGTAGGTGGCCAGTGTCTTGCTCATGGCCGTCAGGTCATCGTAGAGGAAGGGCGTGGTGTTGGCCATCTGCACCAGATCGGCCAAATACTGCTTTGCCTTGTCCTCGCCCTTGAAGAGGGTGGCAAAGGAGATCTGATCGGTCTCCCGGGACGCTGCCAGTGCGCTGCCGGAGGTCAGAGAGGTGGTCTGCTCGTTCAGCTGCTCCTCCACGGCATTTTGCACATAACTCTTAAAGGCATCATCCTTTTTGCTCCAGTTCTGGACGCTGCCAGACGCCATTCCAACAAGCCCGCCCGCTACCGCGCCAACAGCGGTCCCAATTCCGGGAATCATACTGCCGATCGCCGCTCCCGAAATAGCACTTGAAAGCGCGGATGAAAATACATTTCCTCCATTGGACCCCAACATACTCCCAACCAGCGTATTGACCGAGTCCTGTGCCAGAGATCCGATCATTTTTGCGCCGCCTGCTGTTGCTACGGATTGCACAATGGTAGAAAAACCCTCACCTGCTTTATTCCCAATCTTACTGACCGAATTGCCCGTTTTCAGCATCTGCTTTTCAACGTTGGCGGCCTCCTTGGAAACCAAGGACAGATTCCGGCGGGCGTTCTCAAAGGTAAGTTGCTTTTCCTGCAAGACCAGCTCACTGATCGCGTCACCAGTCGCTGCGAACTGTTTTTCGGCGCTTCGCAGCTCTGTGCGCGCCCGGTCAGTATCCACCTTCAGCGTCGCCTTGTTTCGATTCAGAGAATTTAGTCTCGACTGCATCCCGACGATGCTCTTATCGAATTTATCAGCGGAATCCTTCATGGTTTTCATTGCGTCGGAAAATCTGTCTGTGGCTTTGATTGCGATAGAAACGTCTGGCATAAAGTTCCTCCTTCCTTGACAACTTTCTTCTGTATGCTATATAATATAAATATACTGTTGGGGAGGGGTTCGTATGGACTCGGGTTTAAAAGTTGCATTCGGCCTTGGTATTGGTGCGATTTTCATCTGCTGGATCATTACGTTGTTTTGCTAAGTCCCTCCGCCCCGGAGGGGCTTATTTTTTTTGCCTTGTGGTCCGAATCGGACCACCCCTCCGGGCTGCCCGCGCCGCCTCTGCCCGATCATTCACTTCGTAGGACGACATAGCCAGAACCAGATCGTGCCAGCCTGTCCCGCCTTCCCACAGCGCCCGCAGATCCGCAAGGCCCCAGTGGTGGGCGGAAAACAGGTAGTACAGCAGACCCAGTTCCGGATCTGTGCCGTCCCTTAGCCGTTTTTTACCTCAGTAATGGTAGCGCGCCGGTACCCGCTGAGCCGTTCCACCACGGCGCTCAGATCCGCGATCTCACCGGCCAGCAGCATCCGCTTGACCACGTCGGCCGGCGTGGCTCCGCCGAACTTCTCCAGCAGCCGGGGGTCCTTCAGATCCGGCTCCACGCATCCGGCCAACAGGATGTGGATGTCCGCGTCCTGATTGAACCGCTCCAGATCATGGACCTTGCCGTAGGGCAGCGCCCGGAGGGTGAATACCACATCCCGGCCCGCCGCCTGACTCAGACGGTCCACCTTATAGCGCGCCGTGGGGAGATCCTTTTCCACATTGGGAACGGTTGCGCCCAGCAGGGCGTCCAGCACAGACGCTTCCTGCGCCTGCTCTTTCATGATTTCAGCCATGTTTTCCTCCATATTCAAACAAGGCCGCCCTGTCAGTCACGGCAGGGCGGCTCTTTTGTCAGCTATCCAGCACCTCGTAGCTCTCTGCGGTAAAGGGGGCCTCGATGGTGCCCAGCTTTGCAGCCTCCCAGTCAGCCAAGGTCAGATCGTCAAAGCTGACGCCCTTGACGGCGATCCGCTGGTTGTTGGGGTTGTCCGGGTCATCCAGATTGCTGATGATGGTGTGACGCAGATCCGTGCCGTTGTTGATGGCTGCCGCTTCCAGCTCGATCAGACGGCTGGTGGCATTATAGATCCGCACCGTGCCGGTGACGGATACACCGGTGAGCTTCTTACCGGACACCAGCGTCCGGCAGCGGGCCACGTCATCCTTGGTCTTGTTCACTTTGATCTGGCAGCCGTAGCACTCGGACACCTGCTCACCATCCAGCCAGAGGGAGCCCCAGGTGCCGCTTCTGACCAGTTTCGATTCTAAGATATCAGACATTGCGTTCCCTCCTTACTGCGCCTGCAAAATGATGTGGAAATCTTCCATGGCATCCAGTACCTTGCCATAGAGCTGGAGGAACACATGGCTGCCGGTGTCCTCCTTGCGCAGCTCCTCGTTGCTGAGGGCGCTGATTCGGGCGATCTCGCTGGAATTGCCGGACGCCTGCTCCAGCAGGTAGGCGCGGGTAGCGTCCGCATCCAGCTCCGCGCCGGAACTGCCCGCACGGATCACACCCTGAGCCTCCAGTGCGGAGAGGTAGTCCCGCAGGGCCGTCAGCAGGATGCACTTGTTATCGTAGGTGTTGGCGCATTTACCCAGATATTCGTCCTCCACCGTGGTGATGGCATAGTAGCGGATCAGATCCACCGCTGCCACCAGCTTGATCTTTTTCAGCATCTCAGGATCCGTAGCCGCCAGCTTGGTCTTGGAGGTCACAGCCCGGCCAAGCTTGATCTTCCGGCCGTCATCCACCAGGATCAGTTTGCCGGCATCCACGGCAGTGTCAGGGTCGGCCTCCGGAGTGATCGCAGTCAGCTCGTCCAGCGCCGCATAGGTAGCGGAGCAGTTGGCGGGCGTACCAGCCAGCAGGCCGGCGATCCGGGGTGCGTACTGTGCTGCGGTGATGGTGGTGGCGCCGGCCTTGATGCCGCTGGCCGTAAAGTTGATGGTACCCTCATCATCACCAGCGGTGGCAGGCAGCACAGCTTTGCCGATATAGCGCTTTTTGCGCTGGGCCTTGACCAGACCGGACAGTGTGGTGGCGTCGCTGGCGGGCATATCCACCGGGCCAGCCAGATAATCATAGCTGTAGGCAGCCAAAGCCGCGAAGCCGGCGGAGATCTCCGCAGCAGTGGCGATCACAGCCACATAGACAACAGACGGCCGGTTGATATAACCGATCATCGCCCGTTTGATGGCGGTGACATTGGCCGCGCCCAGCTGGGCGGGAATGTCACTCTCGCGGTGGATCGTATAGACACCGTTATCCTTTGCATCCCGCAGGATCAGCGCCACAGCACCGGCGGACATCCGCGCGGACACCGTTCCGGCCGCTTTTTCCAGCGAGAAGGTCAATTCAGGTAATCCCATGATATGTTCTCCTCTCATTTTACGTTTGTACGGACAGACACCGTGTAGGTATCCGCCGCCGGTACATCTGCCTGGTCTGCTCCCGGTCGGTCATCCATCCACGCCGCGCCGATCTGCAGATACGCCCGATCCGGATCTCTCGGCAGCGCCTTCAGATCCAGCTTCAGGTGACGGTCTCCGACAGTCAGAGGCGGTGTCAGCAGTGTGAGCGCGTCATCTGCGTCTCCCGCCAGCCGGAACCAGGATGCGTCATAGTGCTCATCCATCTGGTCATAGATGGTCAGCCGGATCTGCAGCTCACGGCGAACAAACAGCCGGTTTGCGTCTGTCTGTCCGTTTTTTTCCACGGTCAGCCAGAAGGACGGCCGGTCAAAGTCTACCGGGCACACATCCACATAGACGGTGCGGTCCGGCCACCTTTCCAGGAGGCGGTCATTGATGGCATTCAGAATTTCAGTTGTCTTCAACAGATCCCTCCTCAGCCTTCCAGCTTTTTCGCGACAAGTTCTTCGATGCGCCGTGCGCCGGTCTCCGCCAGCTGGTCCAGTTCCTGCGCGGCGGTGTTGCGGTACATATACTTTCCGGGTACCCGACTCGCTTTTGCCCGGGAGCGCCGCTTTCGTTTGGCCTTCCCGGATGCCGTTCTCACCTCATGCCCGTTTTCCAGCGCATTGGTGATATAACCGGCGGCGTATTTGCCGACATTGGTCTTGGCCTTGGCCCGGACGGCCACATAGCCCTTTCCGCTGCCGACCCGGTACTCCTGTACCCCGGCAATCTTGCCGGTGCCGCCGATCCGCCCCTGCACATCTGACAGCAGGGAAGCGCCTGCTTCGGCAAAAAACTCCGCTCTGGCCTCCCGGATCAGCTCCGGGGCCACGTCCAGCTTCGTGATGACCTCCCGCAAGCCGCTGATCTCGACGCTCTGCATCAGGCATCCCTCCGGCGCTCGATCACATACTCATTTTTGTAGTCCTCCAGATCCAGCCGCTGCAGCACCGTATACGGCGTGCTGTCTCCCTGCTGAATCAGGTCTCCCGTCCGCAGCTCCACAGCCTTTGGCGTCACAAGGACCCTTTCCAGCGTCTCACGGCGGAAAACCTCGTCCTCCTCGCTGCGGTAATACCGTTCTGCAAGGATGCCGGGGAAGGTGTAGGCCGCCTGCGGAATCGCCACCGGCCTGTTTCTGGCATCCCTGCCTGTCCGATCCTGCGGCTTGGCGGTCAGCGTCTCCGGATGGCAGATAGCCGCCCGAATCTCCTGTCGGTCCCGCTCTGCGCCCATGGAGATGGCGGTCAGATGCAGGAATTCGCCGTTCCAGCGGATGGCGTCGCGCAGGGTCAGACGCCGGTCGAGCCGGATCGTCACCGTGACCCCCCTTGCGCCGACACCCACGGCGGAGAACAAATTGCGCTGGGAATCCAGCTTCACGGCTGCCCACCGCTTCCGCTCCGAGACCCACGAAAGGGCCCCGGTCTCATCATCCAACACCAGTGTCAAGATCTCAATCTTCTCGGTCAGTGCGGAAGAAAGCTGCTCATGCATCTCGCTCACCCCTCGCTGGGCAGAAGATTCGTGCTATGCAGGTCCAGGATCTGCATGACCATCGGGTTCTTGCCCGTGTATTGAGCTGTGATCTGACGGTTGTCGATCATCTCCGCCGCCATGACCTTCACCGCATAGGCGAGATCCTCCAGCTCGGTCTTCTCCATATCGAGCCCGGTATAAGCGCCCGCCGCGGCCTTCGCTGCCGACAAGGCGCCTTCGCACTCCGACTGCTCCATGGGGGATAGCGCGCCATACTCTTCCGGCTCTATGATTTTTCTTGAAAAGAAGGCAATATCTGCCGCCGTCAGATCACATGGTCTCATGCTCAGGCCTCCGCCGCAGCGGCGATCGCGGCGGAAATCTCCGCCTTCGTCCAGCCGGATTTGACCTCGATCCCCATGCTCTCGGCCTTCTGGATTAGCTCGTTCTTCGTCATCTCCGAGGAATTTGCTGCGGCGGGCTCTACCACTGCCAGATAACCGCATTTCAGCAGGGGGTCCGCGATGTATTCAGGCACATCGCGAACCTCACCCCGAAACATGGCAAGCTCAGCCCCTGCGAAGCTGAGGTTTGCTGTCACTTTCATGGCCGCACCTCCCAAGATTAGGATGCAGCCATGGTCAGGGAGCTGACCTTCTTGGAGTCCGTGATCTTGGCGTCATACTCACCGAAGGCCAGCACGCCGATCATGTTCTTCGTGGCGAACTTCTCGCGCAACACCTGGACTTCCACACTCTTGGTCGCCTTGATGGTGTAGCCGCTCAGATCGCCGAAGATGATCGGCTTCTTGCCAGCGGCCATAATGGGCATGGAGTCGGATTCGATGACCGGGCGGCCCAGAATCTTATACTCATCCTCCTTGAAGTAAGGCTGGCCGTTGTTGTCCTTCAGCTTGCAGATGGCGGTATAGGTGGCGGGGTTCATGATCCAGCTGGCCTTACCGCGGAAACGCTGCTTCAGGGAGTGCTTCAGGCTGACCAGCTCATCATAGGTGACCGCAGTGGCCGCCGCGGCGGTCACTCCGCTGGCTGCGGACTGAATGCCGGTGATCTTGCCGGAAGTGCCGTTGACAAACTCACCCTCCAGCTTTTCGGCCATGGCTTCAGCTACCTGGTTGATAACAAAGTCCACCACATTGATGTCCGTGTTGTCCTTCAGCTTGTTGGATACCAGGGCCAGTGCACCAATCACGAAGCCGGTCAGGTCGATGGTGGTGAACTTGCCGATGTTGTCGGTCAGATCAGTGCCCTCGTCCACATAATCAGCATCGATGTAATTGGTGGTGTCCTCGCCATACACAGGCACAGACAGCTTGCCGTTGGTATAGACCACATCAGCGAGCTGCAGGAAGGGGACCATGTCCCGCACCGCCTTGATGATGCGGTTAGCGATGGTAGTGGGCACGATAGAGCCGTTATTGCCCTGCGTGAGCTGGATCTCACCGGCACGATTTTCTATCGCGCGGTTCATAATGAAGTCGGCAAAGGCCTTCTCCTCGGCGGCCGCGCGCTCCTCCACCGTCATCTCATGCTGTTCGGTGGGCTGCTGCACGGTAGGGATGTTGCGGGCGCGCTCCTCGCGGGCAAGGGTGTCGTCGATATCCTGGATCTCCTTCTCGGCGGCATCAAAGGCCCGCGTCTCTTCCTCGGTCATGGCGCGCTCTTCCTGGTCGGCCGCATCTACCAGGGCAGCAAGCTGCTGCTTCAGTTCTTCGCGGCGCTCCATCAGCTTCTTCAGGTTCTTCATGTAAGCAATTCCTCCGTTTTTATTATTTCAGCGCCGCGATGCGGCCCCTGAATTCAGAATTATCAAATGCCGGCGTGTACAGAGCAGGGCCGGACAGCGTAGGCTCATCCAAAGAGGCTCTGGTCTCCAGTTCGATGTCCTCGCCCGCGCGCAGTTCCACAGAAGTTGCGGAGTAGATCGGGCTTTTTTTTACAACGAGCGTCAGATGATCCAGATCCAGCGCCTTGATGTGTCGGATTGGCAGATCATCCGCACGTTCCTCCATGGAATCCTTGACGTTGTACATCCCAAAGGACCAGCCGCGGATCTTCCCCTTTTTGGCAAGCTCGATCAGATCCTTATCCTTGATGAGGACATCAGCGTGAAGGCCGATAGCGTCCTCTTTCAGCGTTACCGTGCCGTCATCCGTGCTGGCATAGATATGGCTTTTGTCGTGGTCCACCGTTACAGTAATGTTTCCTGCGCGGTTGATCGCTTCCGCAAAGGCGCGGGGCTCAATTTCCTCAATCACCTTGCCCCGCGGCGTAATCACCGGCCGGCTTTTCTTCTCTGTCACGTTGACATATCCGGTGATCCGTGCTCCGTCCGCACGGACTTCAATATTCATCATACGTCAGTCTCCTCCTTCTACTTTGTGGGCGGTTCCTGTGGGGGATTGAGCGTCTGCTCGCCCATCACAGAGACCTGCCCGGTATTGGGTGTATAGATCCGCTTGGTTTTTGGATCGTACAGAACATCCTGCAGCCCCAGTCTGATCCAGGACAGGCCCAGCGGCGCCAAGTCTTCCTGATAACGCACCTCATCGATCTGCATGAAGTTGGACTCCAGGGCGACCTTGTAGGCATCAAACCGTGTCTTCATATCGCCCTTCAGAAGTTCTTTGGTGTCAAAGGCCCAGTAAAGCGGGTGTTCAGCGTGTTTTTCGGATTCCCGCAGCATGTCCCGGTTCAGTGCGCACTGAATGACGGTCATCAGCGGAATGGCAGCCATCTTTGCAAGGCCTTCTACTACATCCGCGCCGGATTTGCCGCTCAGGGCCTCCGGAGAGACGTGGAACAGCTTCGCAAGCTCCACCGCGTTCGTCTCCTTGTTCTCATTGAGCTGCATTTCCACGGCGGTATCCGAGATTTCCTTGAAGCTGAGGCCCTGGTTCAGCACAACAAAGGGCTCTTTATCTGCGTTGGAGTACATGCTTTGAAATTTTGCGCGCAGATCGTTGATCTGCCCCTGCTCCAAACGCTTTTCGGCCTGCAGGAACCCTCGCTTATTGCCACCTCTGGCCGCCATGTGGCTTTCCAGCACCAGTGTGAGGTACATGGACTCGATCAGCTGGCTGTTTTCCTTCGTGATAGGCATCCCTTCGGCGCCGTCCTTTGTGTTTCGGAGGATCTTCAGGAAGTTGTGCGGATAGTAGGAAACCCCGTTGACGGCGATATTGAAGTCCTTGAAGATGGGATCTGTGTTCTTCAGGATGGAAATATTCGACTCGTCAATGTAATGGACGCTGCGGAACTCTCCGAAGTCGCTCCGATCGATGTAGGCATACCCGCCCTTGCCGAGATAGTAGTCCCGGATCATGGCCCGCCAGAACTCGTTTGCGTTCAGCGTGTCGCCAGTATCATCATTCAGCAGAAATACACGGGGATCATCGGTGATGGCAACGGCTTTCCCGCCCTCATCGCGGTATAGGCCCAACGGCGTAGCGGCAACGATATTGGCAATCAGGTCAATGGAACCGGAAATGGTCGGGATCTGCATGGCTTTATCTCTGGTCGAGCCCCCGCTCTGCATAATGGCCAGGATCAGATCTGCCATCGTAGGAGCCACAGCCACCGCTGCGGTTTCAGCCCTATTCTCTTTTCGTTTGAATGGCCACATCGGCGCGTATCCTCCTGTTAAGTCTGGATTGCCCAGTCCATCGATTTATCGAACAGCATGGCCTGCTGCATCAGATATACGGCAATGATGATGGAAACGACCATATCCACCTTGCCGGCAGACCTCTTCTTGTTCACGTATTTATTCAGGTTCGTATCCTCTGTGCACCGCGCATTCTGGAAGTTGATCTCCAGCAGCCGGTTTTCATCATAGGCGAACTCCCGCTTCAAAATTGCCTCCCGCAGCAGCTTGGTGGGCGGATGCAGTACCGAGGAGTGCTGCTTCACTTCCACGCATTCCATGCCAGCGGCCTCCAGCTTCTGCACGGTGGAGATGGCGTTATAGCGGTCGTAGCCGATCTGCATGACCTCCACACCGTACTTCTCGGCCATGCCCAGGATCCACCGCTCCACGAAACCGTAGTCGATGACCTCCTCACCTTCGGCAAAACAGTTGCCGGCGGCGATCAGCTTTTTATAATCAACATTTTCCTTTTTGCTCTTGATCTCAACACGGTCCTTCGGCAGGATGCCCCATACCTTGGCATGGATCACCCCGTCCGCCTCTGTCACCATGGCCACGGACGTGTTATCGTCCGTCTGGGACAGGTCAAAGCCGACCCAAACACGGTGGCCCCGCCAGAAGGCCAGATCCTCAGTGATCCGGCAGCGCTTGACCTTCTGCACGTCCACATAGCCCTCGACGCCGAGACCCTTGTACATGATGTTGCAGTGCTTACAAAGGAAATTCTCCCGCTTGTTTTCGTAGAGAATGGCCATGGCCCGGAGATCCTTGATCGACTCAAAGACCTCTTTGTTGTTCACCGCAACAGGGTTTGCCTGGTAGATGACCAGGTCATCGGTCTCCCACTTTTTCCGAAGCGCGTCATCTGGCTCATAGAGCAGCGCAAAGACGTTCTCTTTGTCCAGCACCTCATCCAGAACTTTTTTTGCGATGTCGATCTCATCGATCATCACGTTATTGTCGTTGGGGTACTGCGTGGAAATGATAATGCCCAGCTTGTTGACGAGGGTGATCTGAGAAGATCGCATGGCCTCCACCGGATAGCTGTCCAGCGCGCCGGCCTCGTCAGCCAGGAAGATATTTGCCAGACGGCCGTCCATGCCGTCGTTGGAATATGCGAGGGGTGTATATTCAATCTCGTTGATCAGGCAGGTGATCAGATCCCTGTTGATCTTGAAATACTTCGTCAGTGCCGGCGAGACCTTGATGATCTTGCGCACGGCCAGCCGCAGCTCCGAGGACAGCTTGAAGTCCGGCGCCACAGAGAAGAAACGGGAGAAGCGGGGCTCCGTCAGCATCCCCAGAATGAAGATGATTGCGGAGTTGAAGGTCTTGAAGTTCTTTCGGGCGATCTCGAGAACAGCGGTCTGATAGAAGCGCCGGTCGTCCTCACGCCGCCGCGTACAGAATACGGCCACGATCAGGAACCAGGCGTAATCTTCAAGGCCGTCATACATGGAGCAGTGGAGATCCGGGTGCACCATCAGCTTCAGAAGTTTGCATATCTTCCGATAGGCCTTTTCACTGATGTAGGCTTCCTTATGCTTCCCGTCCGCGATCTTCAGCCACTTATTCGCCTGGAGCTTTACATACTTACCGACCTTCCGATTGCTGCGCTGCGCACACCACTTGGCGTACCGGTAAGCGCGGCTGTCTTTAATCATCATCGCTCAGGGCCGCCAGCAGGGGGTCCTTTTTCTCCTTCTGTTTCTGCGCGGCAAGACTGCCAATTTTGGCGCGGGCCTGCGGAGAGAGGCAAAGCTCATTGCATCCCCGCCACAGATCGCTCTGGTACTTGGCCCGGGCATTCTGCAGACTGGTGTGCATGACGAGCCCCGGGTCGGCATCGATCAGGCCGTTAATATAGCGCAGCCGGTCAATAGCGATGGCTGTGCTCTCCAGCACAAATACGTCCAGCTGGCCGAGAATGTCACTGGCAACCAGACCGTTCACGATAAACTGAAAGATCTCACGCTGCCCATCGGTCAGGTCCACAGGCGGCTCCGGAGGTACATTCTCACCGCGCAACTTATCCTCAACGTCCTGCCGGATCGCCGCATCGTCGCCGGCGATTGCGCCGGTCTTCACGCGCACCGACTTACTCGGTCTTGCCATGTCCCCGCCCTCCTTCCACGCCACAGCGCCTTAATCGGTACCAGAATTGTTCTGAGTGCCGGCGCTTTTCTTAACGGCGGTGCTCAGCATGGCCCGCCGGCAATTTCTCATTTCTAAACTTCGTTATGTTCGAGGGTCCGCTGTTGGTCTTGACACACTCCTTCTGTCAGAACTCAATCCCACCGGGGGGGTACCTCTGTGAGACCGTGGAGGTAGTCTCTGGGAATGTCCCCGTCATCGGCCATGCGATGGTGCCTGCTGCAGCAGGTCAGAAGGTTCCCATCATCAAGCCGCAGATCGAATCTCTCTTCCAGCGGTTCAATGTGATGTACCGACAGCTCCTGATCCAGACCCGGAACGCCATAGACACCATAGCTGCCCTCGTTACAGATCCGGCACAGGTGATAATCCCGGCTGACAATCTGGTTTCGCTTCTTTTGCCAAGTATACGTCTTTCGGAAGCTGGACGTCTTTTCGTTCCGGTGGTGTGCCTGCTTCGGCTTTTGAGGACACATGTATCCTCGCGGATGAATCCGCCCACAATATTGGCATGACTTTAACATTGTTTTCCCTCCAAAAAAGGAAAGCGGCACGCTGAGCTCTCCCCAAAACCCAGCGTGCCATATAGACCCGATACTATGGCCGCCTCGGTGCCGGGCGGCTGATCTTAAGGAGGTAGTGCCATGCCGTCCCCTGATTAGACCATAGTGCGTTATTCAATTGTTGTCTATGCACGCAAGCAAAAAAGTGTTGCATATGCAATGCTTTTTTAACGTTTTTTGCCGAGCCACCCCACAAATGACCCGAAGATCCGGCACAGCCAGTCGAATATGACAGGCTGTTTTATCTTCCGAACCCGTCTCCGCTCCAGAAGTGTACTGAGCAACTTCCCGAAGCGAGGCCCCCCCTGAGGCTGACTCTCAAAACGTTCCATGGTTATAATCATAAACGGCTTTAGCGGATGGAGCTTATACTGATGATATGCTTTGTGAACAGGCTCCGCCTGGGCTGATTGAAGATTAACAAGATGCTGCGCGTCCTCCGTGTTTTGTAAAACTTCCGGTATCACATGAAACTGTTGAATCAAGGTTGACCTTCCCCAATATGGCTGTGTGATCGTCGGTGCCTCCGGCAGCTTATCCAAATCGTGATTCGCCACATAGAATTGATACGCCAGCTCGCCGAGGGCATGAAGCCCCGTCAGTTGCACCCGCGTGGTGTGAAAGGCCCGCGTGATCCTCTCAACCGCTCGGTGCAGTGTCCGGCTCACGGTCGATTTGTCGTATTCAAGCAGCCGCGCGATCTCCGCACAGGACAGGAACTCCCCGTAATACAGGTACAGATAGACGATCTGTGTCTCCGTCAACGTAGGAAGAACAACTCTTAATACGGCCTCCTGACTCATATCTATCGACATCACCGCATCCTGACGGATGCCGCCCCGCGCCGCCGCTGCCTGTAGATCCACCACGTCATTCAGTGCCCTTCGAGCGCGGCCAAGGATTCTTGACGCGGTAGCCTTATGAACCCCCAGCTTTTCCGCAATCACCTTTACGGGCATACCGGATGCCCATAGCTGCAAGACCTCCCACTGACGCGCCGTCATCAGATTCTTTCCGTTCGCAAGGGACTTCATCGCAATCGTCCGCACGTCGGCCGCATCCTCGTCTAAACTATTCTGATCCTCCTGCGCCCAGTCCGTAAACTGTTGGTGGTCCGTAGCGCGGCCAACCTGCGCACGCCCGCCCTTGGAGCCGATGCGTTGGCCCGGGGTTAACGCCCGCAGATGGGCGTTGACGTCCATCAGTTCTTCTTCCACCATGCACAAGGCTATGGCATCGCTGCCATCCAGTTCCAGCGCCTTCTTTTTAGCAGACAGTTCCTTCCGGCGGGCCTTCAGTTCATCAACGGTCATTTATCTTTCCCGCCTTCCACCCCACCGCTGCGTTTTCGGAGAAGCGCGGGACATCGTAGTAGCCCGACAGCAGTCGGGACGTATCCCGAAGCTGGGCAAGGACAACTTGATACGCCTGGATCTCATTCGGCGGCGCGCCTTCTTCCTTCAGCTGCTTGATCTTCAGTTTGATTTTTACGGCAGCCATCCGATATTCCAGGGCCATCTCCGCCATTGTGCTCAAAAAATGCACCTCCTCATGTGCCCAAAACTACTACCAAAAGTTGTTTTGAAACCAGAACAGAAATTGGTAGTGATTTCGACTGTTTTGACCGTCCCCATCCAGGGGCCGCAGATTTAGGTAGTAGTTTTGCATAGTCCCACCGTCTGAGTGTCTGGTATGGGGTCAGTTTTGGCAGTCTGATTTTGAGAATGTCCGTGTGTGCTGGCGATGGCTCCAGTAAGCCGTCTTGGCGATTTTCTCGGCTGCCCGGTTGACGGTGCGGGAGACTGTTGATCGGTTGATGCCATATCGGAGCGCGATCTGCCCCATGGTCTGGCCTGTGTATAACCATGCCTCAAGGAGCTCCTTCTGCCGCATGGTCAAACCCACGAGGTGCTTCGTAGCCTCGTAGTTTACCTTGAGATATGCTTTGTTCATCACTGATCTCCTCACCTCCGGCGCTTATTGGCCATCCTACGCAGATACCGCGTCCGATGGGCCGTGATATATCCCCTCATATCTTCTTTCTCCTGCTGCGATGGGAGGTTGCTCTGCTCCGCGGCTTTGGCAGCCTGATATTCCGCCCACTTGGAGCAGACTGCCGTATTGTGACAGCCCGCCTGACGATTCGGGCAGCCCTTACATGGAGGTTGAGCCATCCCGTTTTGCCTCCAATGCTTTCTCCGCCCCCTCGCGGGTGAGGAATACGGTCTTGCCGATCTCGCTATCAGGCGTATAAACATCATCTACTGGATCGCCAAGGTAGAACCCATCATGCGAAATCGCCTCAATAATTTCTTCACTGATATACCAGCCGTTTGTCTCCGGGTAGAAAATCGCGCCATCCTTGAGAAGAACATATACAGTTTCGCCGATGCTGTACGGTCGCACCACCAGCCGACCGTCTCTGTCGGCCTCGGCCAGCTCGCGCAGGCGGGTGTAACCTCCACCGATGCTGTTTAACGCATCCATCATTGCGCACCACTCGAACTTCATACTGAGGACTTCCTGCGGCGTCAGCCCCGTATCCTCGTAGGCGGCAAGACGCTCCCATGCAGCTTCTTCCCATTTGCAGCCATGGGCGCATTCACCGCCAAGAGCACGGCATTCGTCGCTCAGAAAATGTGTGCAGCACACACCGTTCTTGTGGCTGGTCTCATTGCTGTATTTCGTTAATCTATCCATTAACTGCCTCCTTGTTTTTTCGCGCCGAAATAGTGCTTCCGCCGTGACCGGCGAAAGACACCATTTCGGCACTCGTCTGTTGGGTATACATAGTAGACAGACCATGCGCCGGGTCTGACATCTGAAAGCCTTGTGCGGCAATGGAAAGACCCAACAGACAACAGATGCGATATCAGCAGCAGATCCGTGGCTAAAATGCATGGTCATCTGTTGGGTGTCTTCACCCTAAAAAAAGTTGCAGATCAGGCAGAAGTCGAAACACTTTTTTACCGTATGGCTTTATAGCTAAGGTGAAAAACTGCGGCTATATCAACCCCAAAACGCTGTCCTTTCAAAGGTTCTCGTCTTTTTCGGCACATCAGATTTTTAAGCGTCAAAACCGGTGCAAAATCCGATATCAAGAACCGGACGAAAATGCAACATATTTGGTCGGAAGCTGCCTCGGCTCAAAGCGCCACTTTTTGGCGTCATCGCCAATTTTCTGATAAAGCCGTGCCACGGCCAGCATAGGTGTATCTTCGCGAATATCGAACTGAAAACACTTTTTCTGGCAATTCCAGATCCCCCACTTGATACCAGAAATTCCGCGCTGATATGTCTCACGCCTCATGGTGCATCTCCTTCGCTCCCTCAGTGGCTTCCCTCTCCGGCAATGGCATCCAGCTGTGCACCTGCCCCCGCAACTTTTCAGTTTCCTTCTGGAGCGCCAGAATGTGTGTATCCATGTTGGCAATCCGGTCAGCGGCCTCCCGCATGATCGCACAGCCATGGACACCGCAGTTGTGTTCATGCTCGCATCCCAGGCAGGCCAGACTTCTGGTCTCGACCTTTAGTCGGCGCAGAGCATTTATGAGTTCATGATCTCTCATTGCTTGTCTCCTATTTCTTCCGGTTGTAGGTGACCGGTTTGATTTCCGGATAGCGCCGCTCAAACGGATCCATGGGCTGGCGGTTTTTGTACACATCAGCCAGCCGCCGGTCCAAATGTACCTGCAGCACATCGGCGTCCGGGTTTTTGTGATTCATGGCACCCAGAAAATGTTTGTAATTTTCACGCCACAGGAGATCTAATTTTACGAGCCGGTCATAGCCCCAGCCAAATTCCTCATGCAACGTAATTTGCAGGGTCTCCGCCATCAGCTCACAGGTGACCCGCTGGGCATCGTCGATCATTTTTTGCTGGATCGCAGCCTGCTTGGCGAGAAATCCAGATTGCTTACTCATGACTTTTCTCCTTCAGCTTTTCCCGGAAGTAGAGGTTCTCAATGGCGTAGCGCTCCTCAAACGGGCGGATGTTCTCGCCGCAGGCCGCTCGCAGTGCCCGATCCATCTTCTCCTTGGTGTAGACGATTTCCGGATCGTCGACGGCGTCATCAACGCACATCTGCGCGTAGGCCATGAAGGTATCCAGGAACGCAGATTCAAAACGAGCGGTCATTTTGGGGCCGAAGTGAAACTCGTTGTGCAGTGTGATCAAGGCTACATCCAAGCACTGCTGCACCGTGAAGCCCTTGATCACATGATTGTCATGCTGAAGCTGCTGGATAGCTTTCTGGGCCTGCAACAGCTGAACGTAAGTATTAGGTTTCGGCATTTTTGATTGACCTCCCCCAACCCTCCAGTAGCGCCCCCATTGCGCCGGCATCCAGATCCGAGAACTCGTCCTCGTCAACGCCGGCGATCAGGATCGGGCCAACAAAATCAACTCCGAAGATCCGGCAGTTGTGGGGAAGTCCCTGCAGGCGCCCCTCTTCGTTGCAAATGATCACCGCATCCGTGGCAATGGTCACTGTCTCAATATAGCCGCCAACGGTAGCCTGCAGTTCTTCCATCGTGTTGGGAATATCCCGGGGTTCCGGCTGACAGCCGGGAGCTTTATAGATCACTTTCATTGGTTATCTCCTTTACAGCTTGCCCCTTGCGCGGAGCACAGCATATTTTCTCTGGGCCTGCTTCTTCCGCATGGCCCGACATTTCGGGCAGAAGATCTGTTCCTTCCGCTCCAGAAACTCCCCGCCGCACATACGGCAGTACTGCGGCTTGATCCGCCGGAACTCCGTGCAGCTGTCACAGTCCGTACACCCTGCGGCGCATCCACCGACATCGTCCCAGTTCTGACACATGAAACGCTGCCAGTACGGGTCATAGCCGAGGTCATTCATCCGCTTTCGCAGCAGCGCATCCAGAACTGAGAGATTCTTCCGCACCTCTGTCCGTGTCCGTGAGAGATTGAAGCCCTGCCGCACGGTCGGCTCCGGCGCGCCGAAGCCCCACGGCCCGTCCTTCAGCATGGTGCGGATCTTGTCAGCATCTTCGGTGAGATACGTGAAGTAAACTTTGCCACGGACGGCCTTCTCTGACCTGCCGACCGCCTTGCCGATCACGGGATAGCTGTCGCCATGCCGGATGCCATCCGCCAACGCCTGATAGTCAGCGTCTGTCCACACGCTCGCCTTTCCATGATTGTCCGCGCGGACCGGACGCTCCTTCAGTCCAAGATCGTTGCACCGGCGGACAATGGCTCCTTCTGAGCGGCGTAGGATTTCAGACAATTCCACATACCCGTACTTGTGCTGCTTCAACAGCATTTTCAGTCGGCTGTCCTCGTCCGGCGTCCAAGGATCTTTCCTTTGCAGGGCGAACGCCTGAAAGTCCTTTTTGCGCTGCTCCGGCACCCAGTCCGGCTCTTTGCCCAGTGCCAGCGGCTCCAGTTTGGAGAAGTCGATGAAGCTCCTGTGCTGCTCCGCCCACTTCCAGAACTCATCCAGGTAAACCACCCGCCATACGCATTTATCAACACGTTTGGTATGGATCGGGAAACCTCTTCGGCGGACCCAGCTCTCCATTTGGTAGCTGTATGACTGGGAATTGTCCGTAAGCGTAAGCATCAGCTGGTTGAAGGTCACATAGTCGCCAGAATCCAGCACCCCGCCAAGGCCCAGTCTTTCAGCCCGAACCTTGATCGCCGATACTGTCCGCTCCAGCGTCTTGGCGATGCCGGGGATGGACACCGTGCCCCAATGGTCTTCCAGATACCGTTCTTCTTCCGGCGTCCAAGTCTTCTGCGGGGAGCACCGCAGTTCCCGGCGTTTCGCCCGCACAGCGCCTTCCATCCGCTTCAGGGCCGCGGCCATCTCCGCGTCGCTCTGTGTTTTCCAGTAATCACGGATGTACTGCTCTTCTTCACTTGTCCAACGGCGATAGTCACTCATGGCAGCAAATCCCTTCCATATCAGGTGACGGCAGTCCATCTATTGCGTTACAGAGCCGCAGGGCGTTTTCCGCTGTCGGATCTTTCCGGCAGGCAGTCTTGGCCGCTTCTGTTTCCCGGATAACCCTTGCGTGGTGTTCCGAGAGTTTCCGTTCAAATTCAACAGCACTGGCAGCCCTTTCCCATTGGACCCGGATACGCTGCTTTTCGGCAGCCGCCTGATCCCGTGAGATTGTCTTGTTATAATACAGAAAATAGATATTCCGCAGGCAGGTGTAGGCCATCTGATCCGGCAGGGATAAACCTTCAGGCAGCTCCTCACCGTGCATGGCAGCCTTTTCCCAGGGAAAAGTAAATCCTGTGCTCATAACTGCAAATACCATTCCAGGACGGCTACCGCCGCCTGCCAGCCGTGACAGACACGCCACACATAGCCCTGTGCCTGAAGGCGTTCACCCCACCACTCCTGTTCATCGGAAGTGTGTCCGCTCTCCGTTTTCATCTCGATATACAGCCCGTGATACTGTCCCCGAGGTACCGGTAGGCAGAGATCCGGCACGCCGGACTTCACGCCCTGCTGCTTCAGGTGCTTGGCCTCCACAGCATCACGGGTACCGCCATTGGGGATGTGATGGAGCAACGCCAGTTCCGGCCACTGCCGGCGGATAGAAGGCTGCTGGCTCCACTTGATGACATAAGCCTGATGCTGGGCCTCACTTGCCATTCTCTATCACCTCCACGAAGGTCACGGTCTTATTGTTCTTCGGGTCTTTCTCCTTGCCCTGGCGAACGGTGTACCCATTCCGGGCGAGGATCGCAATAACCTGATCACGGTCCTCTGCTTTTGATACATACAGTTTCATGTACCCCTCCGCTTCTTCGGCGCGTTAAACAGCCTGTTCATGATCTGACTGGCCTCTCCTTTACTGAGATCAGTGACGTCAAACCCCTTACAGCGCTTTTTGATGATTTCCAGCTGCTTTGCCGTTGCGGGAGACTTCCCCCATTTCCGCACGGCCTGCAGATCCCATAGCATCCGATCATTTTGATGGTCCCGGATCAGCGTAAGGTATGCCCGGTCAAGCGCTTCCTGCATCCCGCAGCGGGAACCGTTGGGTAGATTTACCATGCCCAAAGCATCCGGGCAGGGAATTGTCATACGCTGCTTATTAGACAGGGAGCACACCAGTGAGCCGTCTGGCATCTTGAACCAGTTAACGTCATGAGTCTGATACTTCATTTCCTGTGCCCACAGATCTACCAGGTGGATGTTCTTCACCCAGCTTTCCGGAGAATCGGAGGCTACCTCAATCTTCTCCGGCAGTTCAAACAGATCTCCCTCGATATCCTTCTCTTTCCGTTTCGGCACATTATCCATGTCGATACCAAGTAAGGAGGGTGCCGTACACAGGGACGCCTTTCCGGTAATGCCCACGCAGTCGATCAGCTCCAGACGCTGCTTTCCCGGATAGAGCCGAAGGCCGCGCCCTACCATCTGAGCATATAGGCTTTCTGACTGCGTCGGCCTCGCCACGATGACCGTTTCCACCCGTGGAATATCGGTGCCCTCGGTGAATACCATGCAGTTGACGATGCAGGGGATCTCACCGGCAGTAAAAGCATCAATGATGGCGGAACGGTTCTTGGTTTCGCCGGTGACCACTACGGCCCCATTGATCCTCTTGGCAATTTCTTCAGCTTGATGTACACTGACAGCGAAGATCAGCGTGGCGCCCACAGCCATATCTCTGTAAGCCTGTGCAATGGCATCTGCGGTGCCGTCCATGGCCTGATCCAGTTCGCCGGGTGCATAATCGCCCTGGCGGGTATGAACTGCGGTGATGTCGAACCCAATGTCTACCCGCCGGCAATGGATATCACAGAGATAGCCGTTCTTCACTCCCCAGCGCAGATCTCTCTGGAAGATGATCTTGCTGAAGACCGTATCCAGGCGAACCTTATCTCCTCTGTTTGGCGTTGCGGTGAAGCCGATCAGCTTCTCCGGGCGAAAGTAATCAAAGATTTTCCGGTATGTGCTGGCAGCTGCGTGATGGGCCTCGTCGCAGATAATGAGACGGAAGTCCTCCGGATCGAAGTCGCTCAGACGGCGCGCCAACGTCTGAATGCTGGCACTGACAACCTCCTCGCCGTGGCTGTGCTGCTGGGCACGTTCAATGCCGTAGGAGCAGTTGAAGTATTTGCGCGGCTGCTCCACCAGTTCTTCACGGTGGGACAGGATCAGCATTCTCTCCCCGTGCCGGGGGATATTCGCAAAAGTAACTGTTTTTCCGAGGCCTGTTGCCATCTGGGCGAGGAACGCACCAGGCGGCTGCGCCTCGATGATTTCAATACATTCGGCTTGATATGGCCTTAGTTCCATAATTTTCCTCCAAAAAACGTGGAACTGTGGAACAGCGTGGAACTTGTGTTCCACACTTGAAAGCCTTGTGCCACAACGGATACAGGTCAACCGTGGAACCGTGGAACAAATTTTTCAAAAATTTCCACGAAAATGTGTATATAAATTACTCGAACAAACGTACACACACGCACATTCTTATATATGCTGTATTTTTTGTTCCACAGTTCCACACCCCTCTAAAAATGATGTTGTAGCCCTTGTGCCGCAACGGTTACAGCCTGTGGAACACTGGTTCCACACATGTTCCTCAAGTTCCACACTATAATGGCTGCTCATCCGGGTCAGCTTCATCATCCAGTTCAACCGAGGGCAGCCGCAGACAGAAGCACTCCGTAGGGATGCCATTGATCCGCTTTCCCTTGGTGTTGGCCCGTCCCCGGGTCTCGATCAAGTTTGACTGCTTCAGGTATGAAATCATGGCCGCAGTCGAGTATCCTGCGTCCTGCAGGATGCGTTCAAAGACAGAGCGAATGATATATGCCCGCCCATCTTCCAATGCGCCCAAGACCTCTATATTGGGGTTCTCCGAGCGGCCGCACAGTTTATTGGAATTCTGCGTAACCCAGTCGCACAGGTACTTATAACCCCTGTCACCGGCAGATACCGCCGCTTTGGATGCCAGGAACTCCGATACCTGCTCAATCGTCAACGGCTGCTGGCCGGAGAATATCCACTGACAGGCCAGCTCGTCCGCCAGGATGATTGCGGCAGCGGCCATGGCCTGTTTCTCCGTGGTGTCACGGTCGCTGAGGATCCGAAACAGTTCCCGGTACCGTTCTGATACCTGATCTATTACGCCTGGCTGATAAAGGCGCTCCACAAATTTTCTTCCGGCAAAACCGTAATTCCGCTTCACTGCACCGGAAATCCGCATACCGTCCTTAATAACCGCTTGGGCAGACTTGCATTCAATATCGATAACACGGTTTACTGCGCCGGCACCGCTGGCCGTGCCCGTCAAGGGAGATTCACCCGTAGTCAGGATGCAGTTCCTCCATGTTGGCGTCAGATCCACGCCACCGGAGCGGTTGCCACGGGTTCGGCCAACGCCCTGTGCCAGCTTATAAACATCGAATGTAGTACGGCCTTTGCTGTCCTTAGCGAGCTGAAGCTCATCCAGACAGAATGGCAGATTGTTCAGAAACGCGGCTGTCTTCTCCATGCCGACCACGGTACCGTCAAAGGTCTTGACATAAGCGCCTACAGCAGGGTCTCCCCATACGCTGGCGGCCACCATCAGAGCCACCGTCTTGCCGGTGCCTGAATCAACACCCCATAAATGGACGAAGAATGGGAGACAGTTCAGCGGCTCCAGCAGTACCGAGGCAAAGGAAGCCGCCAGGATGATCTTTACCGTTGTGGACATCTCCCGAACCTCCGCCGCCGTTTCCAGCCATTTTGTTTCAGAGCCCCGGCTCCGGACCGTCTGGAACATCGCCTTGAAGTTGGCGTCACCGTCAAAAATCAGGCCGTCAACAAAAGGTGAAAAGCCCTCGTCCGGTATGTAGCCGAAGCGTCCGATGCTCTTTTTCTCCGGAATCAAATAATAATTCATGTTTTCCATGTCGGAGATGTACTGAATAAAAGCCCTAGCGTTCTGGCTGGTCACCGCAATGCCGGAGCCAGCCAGCTCCGTGACCTTATTGGAACTGGCCAGCACCGTCTTGCTGACGATGGTCTTTCTCCAGATGGTGCCCTTCCGGAATGCCAGCTGAAGCTTTTCTTCACCCGTGTCAATATTCACCAACCGTTCCACCGGCATGATCGGATGCGGACAGGCAACCTCATCGTTATAGCCGTTCTTCTTAAAAATGCCGCTGTCATCTGCCTCCCAGTCGCCGGCATTGAGCTCCAGCGGCTGGTTCGTGAAGTTGGTAACGTTATCGATATAAATGGTGCCGCTCTGGGCCTTCAGACTTTCCACGTATTTCTTGTACATGGTCTTGAAGCCTTTAAATCCCTTGGAAACAGAATATGCCGCCAGTTCCTCCATCTTGGCCGCATGAGTGAAAGGCTCCTTGTGATACGCATACAGCGCCTCATACGGCGTTGTGGTTAAAAAATCATCTTTTTCGAAGCTCCATTCTTCACTCATAGCTATCTCCCTATATTCTGATCCAGCCACCATTCAAGGACTGGTAGTTTCTTGGCCGCCTCCGCATACAGAGGATGGATGTATCCGACGATATCCGGGGAAAGAAATTTTTGAGCTTCCCATAACTGTCGGTATTCTGCCGCTTTCTCTCGATACAACGCCGCAGCGGCTTCTTTTTCCTGCGCTTCTCGCCGGCGAGCTTCCAGCAGAGCGGATCTCTCTGCCATGCTGGGACGCTCGCCGGTGAGACCAAGCCCAAAATCACAGTTGAGCTTCAGGCACGCTTGCGCGAAACTGAGTCCAAACAGCCGCATTACAAAATCAATCACGCTTCCGCCGGCACCGCAGCCAAAGCAATGCCAGCCGGTCTTGTTCCCATCGTAGACCTTCAGACTGCCGTGATTGTCTCCGGCATGAAAAGGACACTGGATATAACCGCCGCGATCCGGATGAAAGCCATACAGCTCCACCACCTGGCGAGCTGTCAAATGTTCCTTGATCTGTCGGGCCAGATCATTCCCAGGCATCCGCGGCCAGCTCCTTGTAATTCAGGATGGCAGTCAGGTGCTTGGTGGCTTTACAGTAGTCGCAATGCTCGCAGCGGGTCGGTTGAATGCGACCTTCCTTGATTGCCTGGTATCGCGGCGCCCGGTCCTCCACTTCAGCCAGCTTGGCAGCCAAGTCCTCGTCTGCGATGTAAAGGGCCTCCAGATCAGGGGATTCTTCCTTTGTGCCAACTGCCAGAATAAACGGCAGCATATTGCCCTCGATGGCCTGATAGATGGCTCCCTGAATATCATAGCCGTAAAACTCGATGAACGGGATCTTGCAGTGATCCTCGGCCGACCACACATCCGCCATATCCTTCATGGCTTTCTGGTCTACAATGGCCCCATCACAAAAACCCAGTGCGGCTGCCGTATTAGGGAAGCGCTGCACAATGGCTTTGCAGGTGTCGCCATCCAGCAGGCTGTCGATTTTGATTTTGAACGGCACACCGGCAATCTCGCCGGTACGGATGACCTGTTTTCTGCCAGACATCAGAAGCATATAAAGCTCATCCGACTGCATACGCACAACTACCTCGGTAGCCCGGAGATATTCAGCCTTCAAGGTACCGTCCCGCTTGAAGATCTCCGGGTGCTGTGCCTGATAAAGAGGCAGCTCCCCGGAAAACCATGCGTCAATGTAGCCGCCGACCAGAAGGGCCGTGGAGGAAGGGGGATGGTACTCCCCCTTCAGCTCCGCCAGCGCCGCCGCTTCACATTTCTCGAAAGCCTTAAACTGCGTGGAGCCCATGTAGGCCATGTTCATTTCAGGCGAGTAATAATTCTCAGCCGTAACAACAGGTAGGGACATCACAGCACCTCCCCGGTCTCCGGATCGACCTGGATGTGCTCAGGATCGAGTTCCTGCTGCATTTCCGCAGCGGTTTCAGCTTCCTGCTGCGTTTCCGCAGCGGACGCAGCTTCCTTTCGCTTCTGAGCACAAGCCGCGCAGAGGGGAACGCCGTAATGCTTGATGGTATAGCCAGCAAGCCAGCGGGCATCTTTTCCCATGGCCGGTTCAATCGGCTGCTTACAATCCGTGCAGGGCGGTACCGGTTCCTGTTTCTGCACGCGGGGCTTATAGGGCCGGATGCGGATGCCGTCAGTCATACCGCCATCCTGCGGGTCCCGGACATTATGATCCACAAAAAGCTGGATCTGCTTGCCAACCAGCGTGGATGCCTTGGCGTCGCCGAACAGCTTTCGCAGCGTCTTTCGATTGGTCGAATTGACGATCAGCGGCCGGACCTGCATAACGCCCGGCACACGTTCTTCCGTGAAGGAAAGCACGTCCTTGTTCTCTTTTCCACGCTGGAGCGTCACGGATCCATACCAGAGGCCGGCAATCGTGAGTACCGGCTCCACACCGTCATCGATGTCTTCGGCTCCAAGATATTCGGATTCCCGCATCTGGCCCAGGCGCTCATCTCCGGTCAGCTGGCGCAGTCTATCTTTCGTCATCATGATTACATTCCTCCGTTTGATCTGATACTCTTGGAATAGCAGCATCCACGATAGCCATAATAAAACGGCATTCCTCATAACAAATATTGGTATCCGCCTTGATGATGATATCCATGATCTTGGCTGCGGCCTTCATCAGGTTTGCCATTCTATACGGCGGGACATAAAAGCCGGTAGTTGTGAGGAGACGCTCTTTTTCAGCCTGTAAACGTTCCGCAGCAGTCACAGCTCTGTCACCTCCAGCGCATCGGAGTCCGTCACCCGTGTGGCGATCAGCTGGAGGCCCTTCTCCTTGCACTTGGCGTACAGCCGATCCCGGCTCTCCTTATCCAGCCGCTCAGCGCCATCCACAAGGATGATCTGAAGCTGGCCGGGCTTGCTGACAGAAATATCCACGCACAGTTCCAGCAGCTCACCGTCAGACAGGTTAGAGATAGGCAGGCCCCGGATCAGCGGCACGCCGTTTTCCACGGTCAAGCCTTCCACGGGGATCTTGGCGGTTTCAAGGATCTTCGCCGGCAGCTCTCTGGCCAGCTCGATCTTCCGGGTGAATTCAGAGGATTGCTCCGTGAGATCTTCCAGTTCCGCCTGCATGGCTACCATACGCTGGTACTCATTGAGGTGCTTCCGCATCTCCTCGGCGGTATCCAGTTCCTGCGAAAGGGCTGTGGTGTCCACCGGCTCCCGGCCTGCGTAATCCGCCGCAACGCCCATATCCTTCTCCAGCTTGGCTGTGGCAGTCTCATATTTGGACTGCACCACATCGGCCTTTTCCTGCCGGCGCTGTTCCATGCCGGACAATTTTTCTTCCGTGGCCTTCAGCTCCGCTTTCAGGCGTTCCATCGTGCCGGTCAAGGATGCACGTTCTCTGGCAATATCACTGTCAATGGCAGCCAGATCCATATCCCGCTGCGCTTCCAATCCCCGGAGTTTGGCGTCATAGCCGCTGCGGAATGCCTTTGCCCGCTCAATACGGCTGTTCTGTTCCCGCAGCCGTTCCAGCTCCCGGTATTTCTCCCCGGATGGATAATTGTTCCAGCGGTCATAGTCATAGCCAGACGGAATATCCTTGGCAATATCGGCAATGAAAGCCTGCTTGTTGCGGATATCCCGATTGATGTTTTGCCGAGACTGGAAATAGATTCCGTTTTCCGCCTGAATATCATTCAGGACCTCAAGGATATGCTTGGAGTAATCGACACCCTGCGGGATCTCACCGAACTGCTCTTTGATCCAGTTCATATCCCACTGAAATTCAATGAGGTTCAGGATCTCCCGGTTCTTCTCCTGACGGGAGAGCTGCGTAAACTTCACCGGATTCAACTGGAGCGGCGTGAAGATCTGGGCCAAGAACTCAGCTGGTCTTGTCTGAAGCATGGAGCCGTCCCGCACCTTCACCGTGCCGGCGGATTTGGCGGGCAGGGCCTTCCGGTCAATGGACAGGCCGGTATTGGTCTCAATGATGATTTCGCCCTCATCGGCGCCCTGGTGAACGATATAGTCCCGGTCAGAACGGTTGGTGAGGGCATAACGGATGGCATCCAGCACAGACGTCTTTCCGCTCCCCTTGGGGCCGGAGATCTCCACGGACTTCCCATCAAGGGTAGTCTCCCGGATGCCAAACAGGTTTTTGATCGTAATTTTTGTGGTTTTCATTGACATTCTCACTTTCTACCCCTATGATAGGGGTGAAGTTGTTCGGCATGGTGCCGATCTGCCCCTGACAGGTGTGCGAGACCTGCCAGGGGCATTTCTTTTTATAGAACAACGTGGACGGAACCTTCAGACACTTCCTGCTCCAGTCTGCCTTCCAGATACTTCTTGATGGTTTCCCGGGCAGTCAGACGCCACATGCCGCCGTCAGCCTCGATGAAGCTGATACCACGGTCGCTGACGCGAATCAGGAAGATGCTCTCCGGCTGCTCGACCTCCTGGAAAGTACGATAGGGCCGGAGCTTCACCAGCGGGCGGATCTGCTCGTTGGTCTGGAGGGCTACGCCCTTCTGGGTGGTGACGGAGGTGGCAATGCCGTTATCGTTGTAGATGACCTTTGCACCAAGGGAAATGTCGCTGACCAGCTTCATAGCATACAATGTATCCGGCGTTTCCTGGAAGCGGGTGCGGAGTGCGATCTGGGCTTCCTCAAAACCGAGGGCGGTCTTTGCCTCCCAACCGGGAACATCCGTAGCATGGGCCTCGTAATAAATCTGCCGGAAACAGCGCTCGTCATAATCTCTGGACTGGCCGAAGCAGCGGACAGTCTTGCAGTCCGGAACGGCGATGTACAGCGGGGCGTCCATCTCGCTGGCTTCGGTTCTGACCATCGTTACCAGCGCGTCCAGACTGTTCAAGTCCAGTGTGTCCGGATGGAAAATGGTGGGCAGGATCTCCTTCACATTACCGTCAGCGGTAATGCGGAAGGCAGAGCCGTTCACCGTGGTAATAAGCGGTTGCGTGGTCTTCTGGATGTGTTCGATAAATTCTTTCAGCATGGTGTTGTCTCCTCATCAGGCAAATTTAACGAGTTTGAGCGCCGGGGGTGCTTCCTGTTCGGTTCCGGCAATTCCGAACTGGCCGGGGATCTGCGGGACCATCTCCACAACATTTTCCTCGTCGGCCACATACAGCATGGTGGTCACAGCGTTTGTGGGCGCCAGAGCGGATTTGACCGTATAGCTGACGCCGATATTCTGCCGGCTGTCATCCGCTTTCAGTTCGATAGTAACGGTGATCTTGCGCTTGGCCGTTGCAGATGTGTTGGGATCCATAATGTTCGCAATCGCCTTGGTCATCTCGAGATCTGTGACCTCCAGAAAACCGCCACGGGCCATCTCCAAAATGGATTTCTTCGCGTATTCATTCATGGGGGTTCTCCTCCTTTCTTTCGTAATAAGGGCTCCAGCCCTCTGCCGGACGCCCCGCGGCTAACCTGCTCGGGACGGCCCGGCAAAAAGAGAGAATTGTGGGCGTTTGGAACGCCCGGCAGAAGGCTGGATGATCTGAATGGTCACTTGCCGGGCCTCGAAAGGTCAATCCTACAATCCTCTGCGGCTCGATTGAGTCTTTCAAACTCAGGGCCTAAAATCATGCATTGAGTAAGCAGGTCTTGAAGGGGCACGTGGAGTGACTCCGCAATGGAAGCAGTCAACTGCATCCATGAGAAAATGACATCGATACGATTTCCTTCGATCCGAACGTTCCCGTTTTGGGGAGTATTGATAATTTCCAGGTGAGCTTCTACGTGCTTCATGCCTTGCAAAGCCATCTCACGCCACCTCCTCAGTTACCCAGTAGACGGTGGCGGTACGGCGGCCAAGCTGCAGGGCTTCGGCGTGGCTGCCGACGCACAGATCTATATGGTTGCCCTTTACGGCGCCGCCGGTGTCCTCAGCACGATATCGGCGCAATCCCGCACCGTCACCGTAGTCCACCAGCACATCGGCCCACAGCGGGATCACTGAAGGATCTACCGCCACCGTGCTATACGGCGTGGCATGGGCGCCGCTGGCCGTGATACCGTCTGTTTTGCCGCAGCACTTGGAGCATACATCGTAGTGGGTGATTGTCACGTCCTCCAGCACGTGGGCCTGATCCAATCGCAGAGGCTCCTGAGCCGGGGTGTCATCCCCAGGCAGCCGCCCATTATCGAGGGGAGAGATCACAGCCGAAGGGGTGGCCGGTTCCGTGGTGGTTGCCTTGGCCGAGATCACCAACGCCACAGCGGCGATCAGGGCGGCGAGGATCAGGGTAAGGATGGCGTTCAGCTTCCAAGCCCTGGCGGTGCGTTGGGCCTCACTGGCTCTGCGGTGTGCTTGTCGAGTGCGTTCCGCTGCGGCTGCCAGTTCCACGGCATCACAGTGCTGCTGGGACAGCCAGGCGACCTGCAGGGCGTCCACATCAGACCTCAGCTGGGTAACCTGCCGATGCAGTTTTTCACTTCTCTGGCTCATGCTACGATACCTCTTTTCTTTGTTGTGGTCGGGTCGGGGAAATAGATGTGCATCTCCTCTGGGCTGATTCGGCAGAGTTCCATGGTTCGGTACATTTCCTCGATATTCCATGCGGTATTACCCTGCATTCTCTGGCTAATCGCGCCAGGGGAGAGGCGCAGCGCATAGGCCAGATCATTCTGCGATAGCCCTAACTCCCGGAGACGGGCAGACAGTTTTCCGTAGCGAGGTATTTTCATCGGTGCATACTCCTTTCGTTTTGATTGTGGTAGGTATGGGCTTGTCTCCCTTTCTCCAGCGTGATATGCTGTGCTGGAGAAAGGAGGTGAGTGGCTTGGATTACAGGGATGATATTTGCCCGATTATGTCCATTGGTAAAGATCTGACTGTTAACTGCACAGAGAAGTGCGCATGGTTTGATACGGAGCGGTTGGAGTGCGCCTTATCGGTTATCAATGGCAGTCTCAAAAACCTCCGCCCCGAAGATCACACTGTTGAAACAATGTAAAGTTTACTGCGGCTAAAAATCAGATCGACATCCGCGAAGGTGGCCTTACTCTCCGCCAAGAGCTGGGCTACCTTTTGCGCTGTCTGGTCGATTTTGTCAGCTCTTGCGGGGTTCATGGCGCAGCCACGCACTCGCTGGATTTCCTCAGCCATACTCTCCCTCCTTTCGCAAATCTTGCATAACATGCAAGATTTAGACTAAAAAAATAGTTGCCCTGTCTTCCTTAGAAAGGTTCAACGCATTGCTCAACTCATTGGCTTCGAGCACCGTAAAGTTACTCTTCCCGTTCATTTTCGCAGAAAATGAAGTAACAGAGCAACCGATAACCCTGGCGCCGTCGACGTAAGTCTTTCCGTTTTCAACCATGATGCCCTTGAGCTTGTTTAGGTCAGGCATTTATAAAACCTCCTTCCAGCTTGCGTGCTATGCAAGTTTTGTGTTATGATAATAACTTAATCGGCAGGGCTTGTCAATACCTTCATGCAAGTTTTTTGTTTTTTTCATAAAATAATCTTGCATTACAGTATAGTTTGCTGTAATATTGGAGCAAGCTAAATATGAGGTGACGAACATGGGAAACGATTTCAACAAAGCGGTCGGCAAGAGATTGTATTCAGCACGAAAGGCCAAGGGTTACTCCAGAGCAAAGGTTGGCGAACTCGTCGGTCTGCATGAAACTACTGTTAAGAGATATGAAGATGGCGATATAAAGTCCTTAGACATTGAGCGCCTTAAAGACTTTGCTCGTGTTCTTGGAACTCCCGCCGCGGATTTATTGGGTTGGGTAGCCAATTCGGACGAACACCTCGAATTGATGCTTCAACTCTCAGAAGATTCTGCAAGCGGCCGCACGGCGGCGGTGGAAGAGCTGCGCCGAACCTATGGTACTGAACACGGCATCCACGCCACCTATACCTGCGACGATAAAGCTAAGCTCTGCATACTGTACTACAAGGCTCTGGAGCGAAGAGTCGCCCTCTCTCTGACCGATATCATCGGCACCATCGACCAGCTTGACGGCCATCAGGCCGAAAAGGTCATGCTTCTCCTGCACGCTTACTTGAAGGCGGGGCAGCCGATCCGCAACATCGTGGATACCGCATTGGATCCTTATGTGGAAGATTTGGACGAGCTCCTGCACGGTGGCTCTCAGATCGGGTGATTGAGGTCGATTTCCGGAAATAATAAAAACCGCCCCCGGTGTTACCAGCACCGAGGACGGTATCGCGCAAATTTCCCATACCTACCACAGTAATGAAAAATGAAAGGCACACTAAGGCACCACTGCGCCCTTTTATCTTACCACGAAAGGGCGCTGGTGGCAAGATGAAAGGAGTTTTTATGTCAGAAAGAAAAAATGAGGCCGCATGGATTGAGAGCCGGAGCCGCTGGCAGATCAACGTACAGGACAACGGCGTCCGTAAGACCTTCACCAGCGCCCTCGCTGGCCGGCGCGGCAAAGCTGACGCCGAACGGAAGGCAGAGAAGTGGTTGAAGGATCATACAACCTCCGAAAAAACCCGGGTGGATGTGTTCCTGAATCAGTATACCGACTACCTGAAGGAAACCAAGAGCAAGAGCCACGCTTCACAGTACAGTGGTTTTATCCGCCTCTACATCCAGCCCGTCATCGGCGTGTTCCGCATGAACAAGCTTACTGAAGGCGACCTGCAGGCCGTGATTGACCTGGCATATTCCAAGAACAACCTCGCCGATAAGACGCTACGGGATGTCCGGGGCTGTCTCTTGAATTGGCTGAAATGGTGCCGGAAACGGGGCAAGACCAGTCTGCACCCGGAAGATCTCACTATCCCCGCCGGCGCCAAAAAGTCCGAGAAAAGAATTGTGTCGCCGGACGGCCTGAAAACGCTCTTCTCCTGCAGCACAACGCTGTGGCGCGGGAAACCTACAGAGGACTTCTATATCCACGCTTATCGCTTTGCGGTCCTGACCGGGCTCCGGCCGGGGGAGCTGCGTGCGCTGGAGGACAAAAACGATATTCAAGGCACGAGGGTCACTGTCCGGGGCGCTATCAATGTTCACGATGAGGCCACGCAGGGGAAAAATAATAACGCCCGGCGGACCTTCCAGATGTCAAATCTGGCTACAGCTGAGGTTGATGGCCAGAGGGTCATGTTGCGGCAATGTGGAATCGTAACCCCCTATCTGTTCCCTGCTCCGGACGGTGGCCCCATGAAGCATGACCACTTCTATCGTTGTTGGCGGCGTTATTGCACGTCCAATAATATCCCTGTGGTATCGCTCTACGAACTCCGGCACACCTATGTCAGCGTCAACAAAGAGATGCCGGAGGGACTGAAGAAAATGACAATCGGACACAGTCAGGATATGGATACTGAGGGGACCTACGGGCATCAGATGGCCGGAGATTTGGCGAAGGCAGCCACCTTTACTGAAGAGGCATTTTCTGAAATCATCAAGGCAAAATGAAAAGTGTGTACTTTTGTGTGTACCTGAGTAAAAAAGTTACCCTGTAGCCGCAACGGCTACAGGGTTTTCTTTGGTACGCCCGACTGGATTCGAACCAGCGGCCTTTAGAGTCGGAGTTATCAGGCCGTCAAGCCGGAAAGTCTTGCGGCACAAGGGCTTGGTTGGTATCGCACAAATTTCTGCCATTTTGAAGAAAAACCTCAGAAGCCTTGCAGGGCAGGGCTTCTGAGATTTTTTGCGGTAGTAGTCAAATAGTAGTCTGCGCGTTATGCCAACAGTTCCATCAATTTCCTTGCGGCATCCATGCAATCCCGTGCTTCCTCTTCGGACACAGGCATATAAGAATCAGAAGGATAGCGGGTTTCAATATAAAACTGGTTTACATACGCACAGTCTCTGAGGTTGCCTTTCAACGGCGCCCCTGCCGCAGTTGCCTTTCTGCACAGGAATACAAGGCTATGCCCGTCCAACAATTCGCCTGTTGTTTTGAGCAGCCAGCCTTTAAGCATCTTCTCCATCGCCTGCTGGCAATGAAACGCGACTAAATCGTTACCGCCATCATGCTCCATTAAGATTTCCGCGCCGCGCAGGTCATGTACCGCTTTTTCAAACCAATCCTTATAGCGCAGGCTGTCACCCATAGAGTACAACCCCTTCCCTGTTCAGCTTGTGGGCAAAGCTCTGGCTATCTGCCACGCTGTGTTCCCACTCCTCCGGCGTATACAAAAGGAAGTCAATCGGCGTGTCAGATTCCGTATCACAATACAAATCTGTCAACAGCGAACGCTTATCATTGGTCGGCGCAATGATGCAAAGGTCAATATCACTCTTTGCTGTCGCGGTTCCCTTCGCCTGCGAGCCAAACAGCAGAATCTTCTGCGGATCACAGAGCTGGATAACCTGTTCTCGGATCGCATTTAGCTCTTCCACTGCATCGCCCCCTCACGCAAAATTCTCTATTTGCAGTATAGCATGGAACGGCCAAAAATAAAAGCGATTTTTATGGCAGTTTCTTTCCGCCTCCTCAACGCTTTCTGAACCATCCACTTTTTTGATAACTTTTTTTGCGAAGTCATCGAGAATCCAACTATCCTCATATTTCCGCAATCGCAGAGATAAACCGCAACCGGTACTCGAGCGGTATTCTACCGTTGGCTAACTTCTCTCTGCCTATGACTTTCTGATTGCGTTCAGCGCATCCTCTTCCGAAAGTCTCCCGGCAAGATAGGCATCCCGGGCCTGTGTTGCCTGGTCCAGCCATTCGTAATATTCCGCGTAACTCAAGTCTTTTTCGGTTACCTTTTTGTCTGGGTCCAGGGCACGTTCATACCTCTTGTACATTTTCTGCTTTGCGCGGTCAAATTCCTCGACCACTTTTTTATTCTGCGCTTGAAGCTTATGCTTCAAGCCCGGTGCCAGATTCTTGCAGGTCTTATTATCTTTGATGATCCTGTCACAATATAGAGTTTTCTTTGCTGTCTTTGGGATAAAGTATCGTCCACAGCATTCGCACAGTGCCACATTCGGATTCGCAGAAATAAAATGGAGCATCAAGAATTTGTAGTAGTCCACTTCGGAGCGAAACACATATTCGAAAGGTTGATCAAGAAGTTTCGGAACCTGCACAAATCCCGTTTCCTGTAAGAAATGATATTTTTTATCAAGATCAACAGGAACCTTGAAACGCATATCCCTCAGTATACTGTTCACGGCAAACTGCATATCCATTACCGCAGAGAGTACATGAATAATTCTTCTACTGGCTTCAACAGGATAGAGACCGCTCCCGTCATCCGCAGGGATCTGATCTTCGATAAGTGTTCGTGTTAGCGTTCCGTACATTGGATTATCGATCTCAAACTCTTCAATCAAATCCTGAACGGTATCTTGGATAAACTCAAATACGCGCAGATCAACCGCACTCGTCCCATCCTTATCCCGTGTAAGTAAAAACTGAAAAGCCAGTTTAATGCGGTCAACAATAAATGCATAGCAACTGTAATTCAATTCCGAAAATAAAATGACCTCGTCATTTAGCGTTGTTGCTTCCAGTTCTACCTCTCCAGAAACAGAAACCAGTGTACGCTTTAAGTTTCCATCACCACTCACAGAAACATATAGGCCGAGCTCTTTCTCCATGGCAGACCTCCTGTTTTTGTCTACAAGTGATCTTTCTCTATTTAGGGAAAGATCACTTTTTCATGTATCCGCCCTTAGAGATATTATACCATAAAATCACTGGGCCGTACATCCAAAAATCGAAGCATCCAAACTTCAAAGATGATGTTTCAGGAAAGGAGTTCTATGAAAAACGAATTGAAATTGATTGCCATGAGCGATATCCCATCGGAGCAGGTGCAATGGCTGTGGTATCCCTACATCCCGCTCGGTAAACTGACCATTGTACAGGGTGATCCCGGCGAGGGAAAAACCAGCTTTGTCCTCGCGATCATTGCGGCGCTGACAAAAGGTATCCCCCTCCCCGAGTCCAGTGACGCGGCAGCGCCAATGAATGTCATTTACCAGACAGCCGAAGATGGGTTGATACGATCAAGCCTCGCTTAGAAAACGCAGGGGCAGATTGTTCTCGCGTACTTGTCATCGACGAAGGGCAACATGAACTGACGCTTTGTGATGAGCGGTTGGAGCAAGCCATTCGCAAAACTGCCGCCAAGCTCATTGTCTTAGATCCGCTGCAGGCATACCTCGGCAGTGACGTGGATATGCACCGCGCCAATGAGGTACGTCCGGTTCTCAAACGCATTGCGTCAATTGCGGAACAAACGCAGTGCGCTGTCATTCTTATCGGTCACATGAACAAGGCACAGGGAATAAAGTCCAGTTATCGTGGCCTCGGCTCCATTGACTTCCGCGCTTCCGCAAGAAGTGTGTTGCTGATCGGCAGACTAAAAAGCGGTGATACCATCCGCGTGGTCGCACAGGATAAGAACAGTCTTGCACCGGAAGGACCGTCTATTGCCTTTGAGTTGCACCCTGAATACGGTTTTCGATGGAAGGGTATCTGCGACGCAACCGTGGATGAAGTATTGAACGGTTCTGGACAAGTACAGACAAAGACGATGCAAATGGAGGATGAACTCAAGCGGATGCTCACCTCTCGGGTATCCGCCGAAGATGTATTAACCTGTGCGAAACGCATGGGAATCTCTGCGCGAACGCTAAATATTGCCAAGAAAAATCTCGGCGTTATTTCAGAAAAATGCGGCGGGCAATGGTACTGGTATTTACCGGAGCAAGGATGTAAGGATGTAAGCTCTTAAAGACTTTGCACCCTTGCATTCTTCTCTCTGCACTTTCGCCCCGTGTTTCGGCGTGTGAGCCGCTGTGTGCGCGGTTAGGGGCTGGGGTGGCGTGTGTACCCGACGAGGGGATATTCAGCCCGCACAGGGCGAATTCCGAGACGGCATAAAAACGGTGAATACGCCGCCGTGACCCGCGGGCGTCCAGCGTTTCAACGGCATGAAGCGTACGCCGAGGGTAATGATACCACCCCGCATAGAGATACCAAAAAAGCACTGTGTGCAGGAGGGAACGGCGTGTCCGTCGGCGCAGAGCACCCACTCTGAGAAAGCCGTTTTTTCTGCTGAAACAACCCCGCGCGGGGTTGTTCCGACACAGCCACAGCGGTCGGAGGGTAGTGATACCACCCCCACACAGAAATGCCGAAAAAATGCAAAACAGGAGTTTTTATTACCGCCCCCAACAGGACTCCCGCCGAAACCCAGCGAAGCGGTTTCGGTGGGAAGAGGACGAGCGACAGAGTGCGCGAATCCTGCCGCTTGCGGCGGGACGAGGGATTCGTCGTCCGCTCGGACGACAGCCAGCATCGCATTTGTCTGGTCTGCGGCGAAGCCGCTGCCCTGCCAAACGCACTGGGCGGGGCATGGCCCCACACCCCCAAGCTGCGGGCAGAAGCCCACACCCACTTTTAGCTACGATTGGAGAAAAACATGAAAAAAGATATCAAATTCAGCACGCGCATGGCGTTCGCTGACCGCGAGAAGATCAGGGCACTGGCGGCAAAGGCCCACATGTCCATGAGCGATTACGTCACCGCCTGCTGCCTCGGCAAACGGATCGTGGTCATCGACGAGCAGAAGGAACTGCTCCGCCAGCTCAAGGGCATCGGCAGCAACATCAACCGGCTCAC
>ENA-ORLY01000529-ORLY01000529.1-human-gut-metagenome-genome-assembly--contig:-NODE-529-length-53152-cov-10.911804_pt1 | contig 53152 bp, 48 predicted proteins | sample MGYA00243071_ERZ508832 | MGnify/ENA primary metagenome ERZ508832 (study PRJEB26277, sample SAMN04329777) | human gut metagenome | biome: human-associated habitat | host: Homo sapiens | place: USA... | reverse complement strand
GGGTCGAGGGGGACTCCCCTCGCGTTCTCTTGGGGGTTCAAGGGGGCCATTCTCTCACGTGAGAGAATGGCCCCCTTGGTGCTGCCGCGCACACGCCGCATTTTCCCTCCGCGCTCTGCGCGGAAAGCAACCGCTCCCCTGAGGGAGCGCAAAAAAGAAGCAGCCCTTTCGGGCTGCCACTTTTTTACTTTTCACAAATGACCGGCTTCTGGCGGTCAGACTCCACAAAGGCCTTGGCCTTTTCCACCGCTTCCGCGCGGGGAAGCTTGACCTGCTCGCCGGTGCGCATGTCCTTGCAGGACACGACGCCCGCGTTGATCTCGTCTTCGCCGAGGAAGTAGACGTAGGGCACCTTGAGCTTGTCGGCGTAGTTCATCTTGGCCTTGAATTTCTTCTTTTCCGTATAGATCTGCGTGCTGACGCCCGCGGCGCGAAGATCGGTCGCGAGCGAGATGGCCTCGCTCAGATCCTCGGTCATCGGCAGGATGAGCACGTCCGCCGGCGCGGTGCAGATGTCGCTATTCAGAAGGCCCTGCTCGCCGAGGACATAGAACAGGCGCGTCACGCCGATCGAAATGCCGACGCCGGGGAGCTTGCGGTCAGTATAGTACTCCGCAAGGTTATCGTAGCGGCCGCCGGAGCAGACCGAGCCGATCTCGGGGTGGTCGAGCAGCGTCGTCTCGTACACCGTGCCGGTGTAGTAGTCGAGGCCGCGCGCGATGGTCAGGTCGACCGCGAAGTTCTCCTGCGGCACGCCGAACGCGCCGAGGTACTTGGCGACGGTCATCAGCTCGTCGAGGCCCTGGTCGAACATCTCGTTGCGGCCGCGGTACTTTTCAAGAGAAGCGAGCACCTCTTCGTTCGTGCCCTTGATGCCGATGAAGGCGAGGATCTCATCCGCCTTTTCGCCCTCGATGGCGTAGTCGTCGACCAAGATCGCGCGCACGAGGTCAGGGCCGATCTTTTCGATCTTGTCGACGGTGCGCATGATATCGCCGGACTTGTCGGAAAGGCCCAGCATCGCGTAGAAGCCGTTTAAGATGCGGCGGTTGTTGATGCGGATCTGGAAACGGGACAGGCCGAGGCGGGAGAAGACGGTATAGATGATAGCGGGAATCTCGGCGTCGTTCGTGATGTCGAGCTCACCGTCGCCGATGACGTCGATATCTGCCTGATAGAACTCGCGGAAGCGGCCGCGCTGCGCGCGCTCGCCGCGATAGACCTTTCCGATCTGGAAACGGCGGAACGGGAAAGCGAGGTCGGCATAATGCAGGGCAACGTATTTCGCCAGAGGCACCGTCAGGTCGAAGCGAAGGGACAGGTCGCTGTCGCCCTTGGAGAAACGGTAGATCTGCTTTTCAGTCTCGCCGCCGCCCTTGGCGAGCAGCACATCGCTCGCTTCGATGATGGGCGTGTCGAGCGGGGTGAAGCCATAGACGCCGTAGGACGAGCGCAGCACCTCCATAAGGCGCTCCATCTGGGTCTGCGGCGCGGGAAGCAGCTCCATAAAGCCGGATAAGGTGTGAGCTTTGATCGTTGCCATGATAGTGTGTGTCCTTTCCTAATAGAATGTATGGACAGCGTACTGTACTGCGGTGGCACAGCAGCGTATCGGAGTGGTTGACAGATATTTTACGGTACGGCGCAGGGATTGTCAAGCGTCCGCGGCCGTTTTTTCCACTTTCGAGACAGTATAGCATTTTCCGCGCGGAATTGCCATAGCTTTCGCCGCCTGCGGTGCAAAAATTTTTCTTTCCGTCGCGGACAGTGTTCACGAAAAATGAAGATATCCGCCAAAAAGCACGAATTGCGCTTGACGGAACTGCCGCTTTTTGTTACCATAGAGACAATATCAACGGGCAAGCTCCGAAAACCGGGGTTCGCCCGCAAGCAGCTTCCGGGCAGCCGTCATTCGGCGTCCGCCGCGGCCACACCGCGCGGGCAGGAGTCGATCCGATCGGATCGTTGAGGAGGAACGTTGGATGTACCAGAGCAAAATGAAAAGCGAAGAGACCGATCACCTGTTCAAGGCGATCTTATCTTTGAAAACGGAGGAAGAATGCTACCGCTTCTTCGACGATCTCTGCACCTTCAGCGAGATCGAGGCGATGTCCCAGCGCTTCGAGGTGGCGTCGCTTCTTGCCGATGGGAAGACCTTCACGCAGATCTCGCAGAAGATCGGCGTTTCGTCTACGACCATCACGCGCGTCAATAAGTGCCTTTGCTACGGGGCGGACGGCTATAAGCTGCTGCTTGAGCGGGCAAAAGAAGAAAAGTAAGCCATTCGTCATTTTGATCAGAGCAGGCGCTAAGCGCCTGCTTCTTTTTGTCTGTTTTGCTTTATTGCAATGCCGTAAAAGCATATCAGCATAACATCACGTCATCCTGATATAGAAGAATTGACTAAAATATTTTTTGGAATCTACGCGAATTTTATTGCTTTTGCTGAACAGGTATGTTACAATTAGTTCACAAATAGATTAGGGCATGGGAAACAGCGTGCAAGAAACCGTTGCCCGACGGTGCTGTTGCCTAAGTTCTGTGTCTGTTTTTCTGTGGGACCCCTCCACAGAAAACGCATGTCCCCGCGTGCGGTGTGCAGCGTGTTCGTCATGGGGAGGAGCGGCTTCCCGCTTCCTGACGGGCAAGTATTTTTATGAAGAGAGAGGTATTTTATCAATGGCAAACGAAAAGAAAGTCGCACGGGAGCCCAGTTTTCTGCTGGCGTTAGTTCCCATTGTGGCAATGATCGGGTTCATGCTTTACTGCTTCCTCGGTCATTCCGAATCCGGTTACCATGACGCTCACCTGCCCCTGGTCATGTCCATCGTCGTCGCGTGCATCGTCGGTCACTTCTGCGGTCACGACTTTAAGGATATGCTCGCCGGTATGATCGAGCGCCTGAGCGCTTCCATGGAAGCTGTTCTGATCCTCTGCACCGTCGGTTTCCTGGTCGCGAGCTTCATGGCCTCCGGTGCGATCCCCTCCCTGATCGTTTACGGTCTGGATCTGCTGACCCCGAAGCTGTTCCTGCCCATCGGCTGCATCCTCTGCGCGATCGTCGGTATGTCGTGCGGCTCCTCCTGGACCACCACCGCCACCATCGGTCTTGCGTTCCTCGGCATCGGCGCCGGTCTCGGCATCCCCGCCCCCATCACCGCCGGTATGATCATCTCCGGCGCGTATGTCGGCGATAAGTTCTCCCCCCTGTCCGATACCACCAACCTCGCCGCGGCTGTTGCCGAGACCGGTCTTTTCGACCACGTCACCGCGATGGTCTCCTCCACCGGCCCGACCTTGGTCATCGCCCTCATCATCTACACCATCATGGGCCTGAACATCGACGCCAGCGCCTATGATCCGACCGTCGCCCAGTCCATTCAGGACGCGTTCCGTGGGGCCTTCGTGATCTCCCCCGTTCTGCTCATCCCCATCATCGTGGTTATCGTGATGTGCATCCTGCGCGTGCCCGGCCTTGTCGGTATCGCCATCTCCGTTGCCACCGCGACCATCTTCATGATGATCTTCCAGCCCACCTCCATCTACGGCTCCCGCGCCCTGGGCGACATCTTCAACACGCTGCACTACGGTATCGGCGTTGAGACCGGCAACGAGGTCGCTGACTCCATCCTCGGCAAGGCCGGCGGTATGGACGGCACCATGTGGACCATCAACCTCATCCTCCTCGCGCTCGCCTACGGCGGTGCTCTGGAGCGCTGCGGCTGCGTCGAGCGTCTGTTCGGCGGCCTGAAGCACAAGATCCACTCTGTCGGCAGCCTCATCCTCGCGACCCTGCTGACCTCCATCTTCTGCGACGCCACCATGTGCGACCAGTTCCTCGGCATCGGCGTTCCCGCCCCCATCTATGCTGACAAGTACGACGAGCTCGGTCTCGGCCGCAATATGCTCTCCCGTTCTCTGGAAGATGCCGGTACCCTCTGGGCCGTTATGTTCCCCTGGACCGGCTGCGGCGCTTACCAGACCGGCGTTCTCGGCATGAGCCCGCTGGTGTTCTTCCCGTATGCGTTCGTCAACCTGCTCAACCCCGTTTACGCCTATGTGACCGCTCTGTTCGGCCGCAACATCTTCTGGGCTGACGGTTCCTACACCAATATCTTCGGCAAGACCAAGGCCGGCAAGCCCGCCGGCGCTCCCGAAGAGGCTCACGCCAAGGCCCTTGCAAACCTCGAGGCTCGCCGTGCCGCCGGTAAGGCCCCCAAGATCAACGCGTAAGCCCCCTTCCCCGCTTTACTTAGAAAGGAATCACCGCTGTGAAACATTCGCTTCCCTGGGAATCCGTCCCGCCTCCGATCTACCCCGCACAGTCGTCGCTCAAGCCACGTAAAAAGTGGGTGCAGACCGGCGGATGGATCTTGGTTGTCGTGTTGCTGCTGTTCGGCATTTCGACCCGCAGCCGCAACCCGCTGCTCGCCTTCGTCTCGCTCGCGTTTTCCGTGCTGTATCTGCTGACGCTGATGACCAAAAAGGACGCCGCTCTCACGAGCCGCGGTCTCGAGATCTACTACGACATGCAGTTCACCACCAACTACGAGTTCTTCCCCTGGGAGGACATCAATGCGATCGTGTGCGAGGACCGCGGCCATGCCGACATGGTGCGCCTGCACATCGGCCACGGCAACACGGAAAAGGCTCTCTTCTTCCCGCGCGAAGACCTCGACGAGATCTACGCGTTCATCAAAAAGAAGAATCCGGCGATACGCATCATGGATTATGCCGCGCCCGAACCGAAGTCCAGCAAGAAGCACAAGAAGTGAACAACTGTGACCTTTCCACAAAGAATGAAGGGCGCCCCGCTTTTGCGGGGCGCTTTTTTTATCTATTCTGTCCAATTCTATCACTGTACCCTGATAGTGTGTTATCTAAATATGGTGATAACGCACAACAAAGAAAACTTTTTTCGGCAAAAAACTATTGATTTTGCACAAAAATGTGCTATACTGTTTCCAGAACGATCCTGTAGGGCTTTTCCACAGGCGGAGCGCCATCCACGCACGGGCATGCGCGGAAAGTAAGGGGAACGCTTCGACACGTTTCTTGCACTTGGGCGGTTCGGGCAACCGGACACGCCGACCGGGTCACACCGGAACTTTGAGAAAAGAGAGGACACTACCATGATCATGAATCCTACCGCGATCAAGCATGTCGTCGTCGATGGCCACAGCCTGACGCTCGAATCCTTCGTCGCTATCGCTCGCTACAATGCGACCGTCGAGCTGGCTCCCTCCGCTCTGGAAGCCATGAAGAAGTCTCGCGCCCTGGCCGAGAAGATCGCCGCCGAGGGCCGCGTCGCTTACGGCATCACCACGGGCTTCGGCGAGTTCCAGAAGGTCGCCGTCCCCAAGGAGATGAGCAATCAGCTCTCCACCAACCTGATCCTCAGCCATTGCACCGCCGCCGGTGAGCCGTATGCTGACGAGATCGTCCGCGGCATGATGCTGCTGCGTGCCAACGCTCTGTGCGGCGGCGTGAGCGGCGTTCGTCCCATCCTCGTCGAGATGCTGCTCGAGATGCTCAACAAGGGCGTGACCCCCGTCGTCCCGCAGAAGGGCTCTCTCGGCTCCTCCGGCGACCTGGCTCCTCTCGCTCACATGACGCTCCCCATGCTCGGCAAGGGCGAGGCCATGTACGAGGGCGTGAAGATGCCCGGTGCTGAGGCCATGGACAAGGCTGGCATCAAGACGCTCGACACCCTGGTCTCCAAGGAAGGCCTCGGCATGACGAACGGCACCTGCGCGATGACCTCCGTCGGCGCTCTCGCGCTGTACGACACCATCTGTGCCGCCCAGCTCGGCGACGTGATCGCGTCCATGTCCTTCGAGGGCCTGACCGGTCTTCGCAACGCCTTCGACCCCCGCATCCATCAGGTGCGCGGCCAGAAGGGCCAGATGCTCGTCGCCGCGAACATGCGCAAGCTGCTCGACGGCTCCGAGATCCTCGACAACTGCCAGAAGGACCGCGTTCAGGACGCTTACGCCCTGCGCTGCATCCCGCAGCTGCACGGCGCCTGCCGTGACGCGCTCGACTATGTCCGCGAGAAGGTCGAGATCGAGCTCAACGCCGTCACCGATAACCCGCTGATGTTCCTCGATGACGAGGCCGTTATCTCCGGCGGTAACTTCCATGGCGAGCCCATGGCCCTGCCGTTCGACTTCCTCGGCATCGCCGCGAGCGAGCTGGCCGACGCTTCCGAGCGCCGCACCGAGCGTATGGTCAACCCCGCGCTCTCCAACGGCCTGACCGCGTTCCTGACTACCGAGGCCGGCGTCAACTCCGGTTTCATGATCGTTCAGTACGCTGCCGCCTCCATGGTCAGCGAAAACAAGATCTACGCTCACCCCGCTTCCGTCGACTCCATCCCCTCCTCCGCCAACCAGGAAGACATCGTCTCCATGGGCACCACCGCTGCCCGTAAGGCCAAGATGATCCTGCAGAACACGCAGGACGTCCTCGCTGACGAGCTGATGACCGCCTGCCAGGCCATCGACATCCGCCGCCGCCTGAACACCCACGGCCAGGGCATGACCCCGCTGCATGAGGCTCTCTATCAGCACGTGCGCGAGAAGGTCGCCTTCTACGAGATCGACCGTGAGATCTGGCCCGACATCCGCGCGGTGGAAGCGATGATCCGCTCCGGCGAGCTGCTGGATATCGTCAAGGAGTATATCCCCGACTTTGAGTAAGTCAAAATTGCGTCTACGACGCAATTTTGAGACCTTTCATTTGGGCCATCGGCCCAAATGAAATAGGGGCTTCAAATATTTTCGCTCACCGCGAAAATATTTGTAAGGTGTCCCTGCGGACGCACATGTCGTCCTTCGGGACAGGTTAAGATCATTTGCGGCGTGCGCGGCCGCAAATGTGATGCGTCTCAAAAATGGTTATTGCTACTGATTTGGGGACAATAATGCTGAAAGATTTGTGTTTTGACACGAATTGACAGAATGTAAAAGAAGGTGTAAAGTTATTTTAGCTTTACACCTTCTTTTTTTAGGAGGAGCTTACTATGGAACTGAACATTTTACGGGCGGACCCGGCGGGGAACATTACGGTGTTCGTGCTCGATCCGGTCGAAAAGGCACAGCGCGCGGCCATCGCGGAGAAGATCATGGCGATCCCCGCACTCAAGGCCGAGCAGGTCGGCTACGCCTGCACCGCCGAGGACGACGTCGACGGCCACATGGAGATGATGGGCGGCGAATTCTGCGGCAACGCGACGCGAGCCTACGGCATGTACATCGCGCAGCAAAAGGGCGGCCTTTCCTCGGTCAGGCTGCGCGTGAGCGGCTGCGACCATGTCGTCACCGCGCAGGTCGATCTGAAAAGCGGCACGGCGCGCGCTGAAATGCCCTGTCCGCGCAGCGTGAAGCGTGTCACGGTGAATGGTCACGAGGGCACGCTCGTCGACTTAACAGGCATCGCCCACTTCGTCGTTGAGGGCGTGGAGCCGAGCGAAGGGTTCTTCCGCGCGGCGGAGTCGATCTTTTCCGGAATTGCAGGGCTTGACGCCTGCGGCGTCATTTTCCTCGATGCGGAAAAGCGCAGCATGACCCCGCTCGTCAAGGTCATCGAGACCGACTCCCTCGTCTGGGAGGGCAGCTGCGGCAGCGGCAGCGTCGCCTGCGCCGTCGCGCAGAGCGAAGCTATGGAAAACGGCGGTTTTTCGTGCGAATACCGGCAGCCCGCGGGCGCGGTCCGCGCAAGCGTCGAGCGCCAAGGCGGAAACGTCATCGCCGCGAGCATCGGCGGCGAGGTCACGCTGGATGAGCCCATGCGCATCACGCTGTGACGCGGCAGAGTGAAATGAAAGCCGGGCGCTGGCAACTTTCGCTTTTCTCGTTTTGACCTTTGCCGCAAGCGTTGAAAATTCGTCCAAAAATCTCCCGTTTTTTCTTTTTAAGGCTCGCGAACCAATGCTTAATTTTTTAAGGTTTTTGGAAAAAAGAGGCTTGCAAAACAGTTTACCTTTCTCTATCGTTCGGCTATAATTGATTTTGTCAATAAGAGACAATTCTTCGCTTTTAAATACATAATTATTTAGGAGGTATTCCCCATGACCGACATTGAGATCGCCCAGGCACATGAAATGAAAAAAATCGTCGACGTCGCCGCCAAGGCCGGCATTGACGAAAAGCACCTCGAGCTCTACGGCAACTACAAGGCCAAGCTCGACCTGACCGAGATCCGCAAGCTGCCCCGCAAGGCAAAGCTGATCCTCGTCACCGCTATCAGCCCCACCCCCGCGGGCGAGGGCAAGACCACCACGTCCGTCGGCCTTGCCGACGCGCTCAACAAGCTCGGCAAGAACACCATGGTCTGCCTGCGCGAGCCCTCTCTCGGCCCCGTGTTCGGCGTCAAGGGCGGCGCTGCCGGCGGCGGCTACGCTCAGGTCGTCCCCATGGAGGATATCAACCTGCACTTCACCGGCGACTTCCACGCCATCGGCGCTGCCAACAACCTGCTGGCCGCTCTTCTCGACAACCACATCCAGCAGGGCAACGTGCTCGGCATCGACCCCCGCAAGATCGTGTGGAAGCGCGCTGTCGATATGAACGACCGCCAGCTCCGCCACATCATCGACGGACTTGGCGGCAAGGCCAGCGGCGTGCCCCGCGAGGACGGCTTTGAGATCACCGTCGCGAGCGAAGTCATGGCAGTTCTCTGCCTTGCGACCGGCCTCGCCGACCTCAAGGAGCGCCTTGGCAAGATGGTTGTCGCCTACACCTACGACGACAAGCCCGTCACCGCGCACGACCTGAAGGCTGAGGGCGCGATGGCCGCGCTCTTAAAGGATGCCATCAAGCCCAACATGGTCCAGACGCTCGAAGGCACTCCCGCGTTCATCCACGGCGGCCCGTTCGCAAACATTGCCCACGGCTGCAACTCCATCCAGGCCACTGAGACCGCGATGCGCCTGAGCGACTATACCGTCACGGAAGCCGGCTTCGCCGCCGACCTCGGCGCCGAGAAGTTCCTCGACATCAAGTGCCGCGCCGCGGGCTTCCACCCCGACGCTGTCGTCATCGTTGCGACCGTCCGCGCGCTCAAGTATCACAGCGGCGTGCCCAAGGCCGAGCTCAACAGTGAGAACCTCGAAGCGCTTGAAAAGGGCCTGCCGAACCTCCTCCAGCACGTCGACAACGTGAAGAACGTCTACGGTCTCCCCTGCGTCGTCGCCATCAACGCGTTCCCGACCGACACCAAGGCCGAGCTCGACCTCGTCGAGAGCAAGTGCCGCGAGCTGGGCGTCAACGTCCGCCTGAGCGAAGTGTGGGCCAAGGGCGGCGAAGGCGGCCTTGCGCTGGCTGAGGAAGTCGTGCGCCTGTGCGACGAGCCCAACCACTTCCAGTTCGTCTACGACGTCAACGACAGCATTGAGGACAAGCTCAATGCCATCGCCACCAAGGTCTATCATGCCGACGGTGTGGTCATCGCCGCTTCCGCCAAGAAGCAGCTTAAGCAGCTCACCGAGCTCGGCTTTGACAAGCTGCCCATCTGCATGGCCAAGACGCAGTTCTCCTTCTCCGATGACGCCAGCAAGCTCGGCGCGCCCCGCGGCTTCAAGATCACCGTCCGCGACCTCAAGGTCAACGCCGGTGCGGGCTTCCTGGTCGCCAAGACCGGCGACATCATGACGATGCCGGGCCTGCCCAAGGTCCCGTCCGCCGAGAAGATCGACGTCGATGAAAACGGCAAGATCACGGGCCTGTTTTAAGAGAAACCCTGCAATATATCGCAGATTTTACCCTTTTGATTTACTGGGAAGAGGCGGGATGACCCGCCTCTTCCTGAAACCTTTTATTCTGATTTTACCGATCCGGGGAGGAACGCTATGAAGATCGCAGATATGAAAGTTACCGAGCTCATCAACGAAGTCGGTTCCGGCACTCCCGCCCCCGGCGGCGGCGCAGTGGCGGGCCTTGCCGGCGGCGTCGGCGTGGCGCTGACGATGATGGTCAACGGCCTGACGCTTGACAAGAAGGGCTTTGAAAACGACCGCGAACGCCTTTTGGACGCCATTGCCAAGGGCAATGAGCTCAAGGAGCGCTTCATCGATGTGATGAACCGCGACAGCGAGGTTTTCGACGGTCTGATCGAGTCTCTTGCCCTCCCCAAGGATGATGACGCGCACAAGGCCATCCGCCGCGGCGCGGTGCAGGCAAGCTTCCGCAGCTGCACGCAGGTGCCGCTGACAATGATGGAAATTTGCTCCGAGGCCATCGACCTGTGCGCCGAGCTTGTCGGCACGACGAATCCGAACGTTGTCAGCGACCTCGGCATCGCCGCGCTCACGCTCAAGACGGCCATGCAGAGCGCTTGGCTCAACGTGCTCATCAACCTCTCGTCCTTAAAGGACAAGGCGTTCCGCGACGAGTGCTGCCAGAAGGGCGAGGCGCTACTCGCGCACGCTGTACCCATCGCCCAGGAGAGCTACGAAAAGGTGCTCAAGGTCATCACCGAAAAGTAAGCGCTCCGCCTTTTCGCCTTTCGTCATTTCACGCCGTCCGCCGCGTCAAGCACGCGCCGCGGATGGCGCGCTTTTTTCTTTCCTGAATTTTTGCAATTTACAGTAGCATTTTGCGGATTTTGTGGTACAATACCATCGGTTCATATTTTATCGATCTAAATACTGCACGAAAGAGGCTTTTTTCATGGATTTTGTTGCAAACGGCTCCAAAAACGTTGAAATTGAGACGTCCACGGGCGTCTATCTGCGCCACGCCATCCAGACGCACTTTGTCGAGATCGGCGAGGATTACATCGAACTCGTCAACCGCTACGTCAAGCCCCTCTACGAGGAGGGCGACCTGCTGAGTATCAGCGAAAAGATCATCGCCCTGTGCCAGAAGCGCGTGGTCTACCGCAAGGATATGAAAATTTCGTGGCTGGCGAAATTCCTCAGCCGCTTTGCCATCCAGCACAACAGCGCCGGCATCGGCGTGGGCGAGGTGTGCAAGATGCAGTTCGCCATCGACGAGTGCGGCGCGTGGAAGGTCCTCTGGGCCGCCATCTGCGCGGGCTTCGGCAAGCTCGTCGGCAAGCACGGCATCTTCTACGATATGGTCGGCATGGAGGTCACGGGCCTCGACGGCTTCTACCCCGACGTGTTCCCCGTCTACGGCGACTACGGCATCCGTATTCCGGAAAATCCCTCGGGCGTGTGCAACGAGATCTATGAGAAGACCGGCGTGCGCGCGATGATCGTCGACGCGAACGACTTCACGCGCGACATCCTCGGCAAGGGCGACAACGTGACCCTCACCGACGAGCAGCTGTGTGAGATCATCCGCGATAACCCTGCGGGTCAGGATGACCAGTGCACGCCGTTTATTCTGATCAGGAAAAAACAGTAATTCCCCCCTGCGGGGGAAGCGTGTTGTTTCCCTGCTGGCAGGGGAACGGGCAAAGGGGGCCATTCTCTCACGTGAGAGAATGGCCCCCTTTAAATCCCCCAAGAGAACGCAAGGGGCCTTGCCCCTTGACCCCGCACATTGGCAGTTTGCAGCTCGAAGAGTTGCACGCGCTGCGCAATCGGGTGCAGTGTACATGGCTTCGCCATGAATCCCTGCGATTCGTCACCGTTTTCAACCGCGCCTTACTACCGTGAGGCGCGAGTGACGATTGCTTGGCGGCAGACTGCGTGCGAAATAGCGGCATTGCTTCGCTCGCCGCATTGTGGAGTGCTCCAGTAGACGGAAATTAGGCTGTACTTCTACAAGATGGGCAGAGCGGCACCCGCAAGGAGTGTACCGCATCCGTAAGGCGGCAAAGCCGCCAACGGCTGCGCAACAGCGGATAATAGGAGAAAGTCAAATCATCTAGCAACCCCAAACGCGGCAACGCCGCGCTATGGGAAGTGCAGTCGGCAAGCATTGCAGCTCTTCGAGCTGCTTGCCCGCAATGTCAAAGCCTTTCTCTTGGGGTTCCAAAGGGGATATTCTCTTTTGCGAAAGAGAATATCCCCTTTGATTCGTGCAGCGCCAAAGGCGCTGCCTTCCCCCCGCCCTCCTGCACAGTGCAGGGACAAAAGCAGCGCTGTCGCGCTGCATCCCCCTCGCACCCGTGCGAGAACATGGCACTATGTACTATTTCTTTTTAGGGTAAGGAGCCCGCTCCTCCGTGAGCCCCACAAGATAATCCACACTCGTGTGGTAAAACCGTGCGAGCCTGATGAGCACGTCGCTCGGGACGTCGCGCTTGCCGGTCTCGTAGTTGGAATAGCAGACCTGCGAGCAGCTCAGATAGTCCGCCAAGCTCTTTTGCGTCAGGTCGCTGTCCTCTCTCAAGTCTCGAATGCGTCGATACATTTTGCTTCACTCCATCCAGAATTCGTGTTTAGATTCTGTAAAGAAGTATACGTAAAACAAAATGTTATATTGTTCTATATAACAAAACGTTATATAATTTTCAGAGGGTGGTTCTATGACGGACTACAAGGCAATGTATCTGCTCCTCTTCAACGCCGTGACTGACGCGCTGGAGAAAATGGACAGGCAGAACTATGGCGAGGCCAGCGCGCTGCTGATCGCCGCGCAGCAGAAGGCCGAAGAGCTCTACATGGACTCGGACGGCGAATAACACTTGAACAACGTAAAAACGGAGAGGCAATGCCTCTCCGTTTTCTCGTTCTGCTGTTTTTACCGGTCGAGTCCCGTGTCGAGCCAGCCGGGCTTTTCCTGCTCGACGGGCGGCTCTGTGGTCGTGCCGGGGTCTGTCACGCCGGGGACAGTGGTCCCGGGATCGGTCGTGGTGCCCGGGTCAGTCGTGGTACCGGGGTCGACGGGCGTTGTCGGGTCCGTCGGCGTGGTCGTGCCGGGATCGACAGGTGTGGTCGTCCCCGGGTCCACCGGCGTGACCGCCGCGGACTTGCCGACGAGCACGATGCGGTTGCGCGCCTTATAGTTGCTGCTCGCCTCAAATGTGGACGAGATGAGCTTGCCGTCACCGGAGTAGACGTTGCGGTACGTCTTGACCTTGTAGCCGGTGTAGGCGGTCTGCTCGACCTTGCGCTCGCCGGGGGCGAGCTCGTCGGTCTCAACGATCTCCTCCGTGAACGGGATGGTTTCAAGCACATCGGTCTTGATCTTCACATAGGTATCGTCCACCTTGGTGCCGAGGAGGGACACCTTCAGGTAGTTCTTGCCGCCGCTCGTGTAATATTCGGCGATGACCTTAATGGGGTACATCGTGTTGTTGCGGAACTCGAACTCCGGACCGCCCTGCGCGACCGTCGCGTCGAGGCCGAGGCCGATGTAATCGGACGCGAAGCCGTGGTTCGTGCGCTGCACGATCTCAAGGTTGGCGTAGAGCGCCGCGGCGTAGAGCGTGGAGCTCGCCTGACACGCGCCGCCGCCGACCATATCGACGGTCTTGCCCTGCAAGTAACCGGGCGCGGTGCTGTAGCCGTTCGCCGCGGTAAAGGGCGTGACGAGCGGGCCGTATTTCATCGTTTCGCCGGAGTTCAATATGTAGCCGGTGATGCGCGAGGCCGTCAGCTTGACGTTCGCGCGGCGGCCGGACGCGCCGCCGACCTTCGTGGTGTAGGTGCTCAGCACATCGCGGAACAGAACCTTCTGGAGCTGCTCCGCCGTGACGTCCGGCGTCTCGACCGTGGCGTTGCTGAGCTCGACCGTCTCCCCCGCCGCCGCGGCGTTGTAGGCGGATTCAAGGTCAGAAAGCGTAAATTCCACGCCCGCGTGGCCGGGCGTGACCGTGCCGGTCTCCTTATCATACGTCGCGTTGACCTTCTGTCCGATGACGGCCTCGCGCTGCGCGCTCAGGTCGACCTCCTGTGCAGGGATGACATCGTAGACGCCGCCCTCGCTCGCAGGCTCAAGCACGATCTCGGACGGGTCGCCGCCGCTCAAATACGCGCCGTTTAAGTATACGCCGATCTGGTCTTTTGCGGTATCAGTCGTCGCGCGGCCGTCCTGCGGCTTCGTCACGCTGACCTTGCCATCCTCTGTCACGTTGATGGCAAACTCCACGGGGTCGCAGTTGATGCTGTCGCACACCGTGTCGACAAGATTCTCCATCAAATCGGGCGAGTAGGCCGCGTCGACCACCTGCGCCGCATCCTGCGGCTTGAAGAGCGCACGCAGATACTTTGCGCCCGCGGTCAGAAAGCTGTCATTGCAGCCATAGACATTATAGATGTGCTTGGCAAGTCCGTCGAAGTCGACATACTCCGGCATCTCGTCGAGCGATACGTGCGCGATCTCCGTGCCGTCGGGCAGGACAAAATCGACGCCCGCGCCCTTCGCCTGCGCGACGCTCGCTTTGAGCTGCTCGGCGACCTGCTGCTCGGTCATCCCGCCGTAGTTGGTATCGCCCATCATCACGTTGGGGTAAATCTCGTGGCTGGCCGACGCCCACACGCCAAGGCCCAAGTACGCCACGACGAGCACACCCGCGACGATGCCGACGACCTTGCCGGCCTTGCCCGATGTTTCACGTGGAACGCGCGGCGGCTTCTCCGCGCGGGGCGCTTTGGGCGCCTTCGCGGCCTTTTCCGGCTGCATCAGGCGCTTGCCGCCCTTTCTTCTCTTCTTTTCCTCAAAGGCGCCGTTCATTTCATCCATGCTGGCTCCTCCTGTTTCTTCCGATCTTCCGGACAGGGACTTCCCTGCCAGTCGTTTCAGTATATCACAGTTTGTGAGAAAAAGAATCACAATTTGGTGACAATTTTGCAGGATTATCCGGCCTCTTTTGCACGTTTCGGGATGCGGATGGTTAGAAGGATGCCATCGTCCGTGTCCTCGCGCTGCATGTCGGCCTCGACGCCCGCGCGCTGCATCAGCCCGAGCGAGTGGCGGATGGTGTTCAAAAAGATGCGCACGTCCTTGACGATGTAGGTCGGAAGGCGCGGCGGGGGCGTTTTCTGCTTGAGCTTCAAAAGCTCTTCGATATACGCCTCGCTCTGCGCGACGTTGTAGCCGCGTGCGGCGATAACTTGCAAGGCTTTGAGGCGGTCTTCCTCGTCCGTCAGGCGCAGCAGCGCCCGTGCGTGCCGCTCGGAGAGGTCATGCTCGCGCAGAAGGCGCACACAGTCGGGCGACAGGCGCAGCAGCCGCAGCTTGTTGGCAATAGCGGACTGGGACTTCCCCAGCCTTTCCGCCGCCTGCTCCTGCGAAAGGCCGTAGGTCGCGATCAGCCGCGCGATAGCCGCAGCCTCCTCCAAGTAGTGCAAATCGCGGCGCTGGAGGTTTTCGATCAGCGCGAGCAGCGCGCTCTCCTCCTCGCTTGAGCGCGCGAGCAGGCACGGCACCTCGCGCAGCCCCGCGAGCTTTGCCGCGCGCAGCCGTCTCTCCCCCGCGATGAGCTCATAGCCCTCGTCCGTGCGGCGGACAGTCAGTGGTTGGAGGATGCCATAGCGGCGGATGCTGTCGCTCAGCGAGCGCAGCGAGGCCTCGTCAAACTCGATGCGCGGCTGGTTGGGGTTGGGGCGCAGCGCATCGATGGGCAGATCGAGCACGCGGCGCGGGAGCAGCGGCTTTCTTGCGGACATTTCCATGGATTTCCCCTCCTTTTTCTCCACTTTTAGCACAAAAAGTGTGCAAAAGTGGGCGAAAGTCGGCGGAGAGATCAAAAAATTCGCACCGCAAGGTGCGAATTTTCGTTTTCTCATTTATTTCCCGTCGTGCTTGACGTGAATGCGGCTGATCGCGCGGGCGATGCGGGCATTGGCAATGGCCTGCTCCTGCGCGCTGCGCTTCGCCTTGAGCTCGGCGCGCGCCTCGGCGGCCATTTCCTCGGCGCGGTGGAGGTCGATCTCCTCCGGCCGCTCGATCGTGTCCACCAGCACGAGCGCCTCGCCGCGCTCCATCTTGAGCACGCCCTCGGACACGGCGGCGATCTGCTCGACGCCGTCGGCGTCCCGCAGCGTCAGCTTGCCGGGAACGATGGCGAGCACGATATCCTCGTGCTGCGCCATCAGGCCGTACATACCGTCGATGCTCGGCACGGTGAGCGATGTGCACGCCCCGTCAAAAAACGTGCGCTCGGGCGCGAGGACGCGGAGAGGAAAGGTCTTCATCACGCTTCCCCGCTTTCCATCTTCTTCGCCTTGGCGAGCGCGTCGTCAAGCGTGCCGACGTTGTAGAACGCCGTCTCGGGATAGCCGTCCATCTCGCCGGAGAGAATGGCTTCAAAGCCGCGGAGTGTCTCCTCAAGCGGCACATAGACGCCCGGAAGGCCCGTGAACTTTTCGGCCACGAACGTCGGCTGGGCCAAAAAGCGCTGGATCTTTCTCGCGCGGTTGACCGTCACCTTGTCCGTGTCGCTCAGCTCCTCCATGCCGAGGATGGCGATGATATCCTGCAATTCGCGGTATTTCTGCAAGGTCGCCTGCACGCTGCGCGCGATGCGGTAGTGCCGCTCGCCCACGATATCCTCTTCCAGAATGCGGGAGGACGATTCGAGCGGGTCGACCGCGGGATATAAGCCCTGTTCGGCGATCTTACGGCTCAAAACCGTTGTCGCGTCGAGGTGGGTGAACGTCGTCGCCGGGGCAGGGTCGGTCAGATCGTCCGCGGGAACGTAGACCGCCTGCACGGACGTGATCGAGCCGCTCTTGGTCGAGGTGATGCGCTCCTGCAGCTCGCCCATTTCGTTGGCGAGCGTCGGCTGATAGCCGACGGCGGAGGGCATGCGACCGAGCAGGGTCGAGACCTCGCTGCCCGCCTGCACAAAGCGGAAAATATTGTCGATGAACAGCAGCACGTCGCGCTGCTCCTCGTCGCGGAAGTATTCGGCCATCGTAAGGCCTGTCAGCGCCACGCGCATACGAACGCCGGGCGCTTCGTTCATCTGGCCGAAGACGAGCGCGGTCTTGTCGATGACGCCGCTCTCGTGCATCTCGTTCCAGAGGTCGTTGCCCTCGCGGCTGCGCTCGCCGACGCCGGTGAAGATCGAATAGCCGCCGTGCTCGACGGCGATGTTGTGGATAAGCTCCTGAATGAGCACCGTTTTACCGACGCCCGCGCCGCCGAACAGGCCGATCTTGCCGCCGCGCGGATAGGGCTCCAAAAGGTCGATGACCTTGATGCCGGTCTCCAAGATCTCAACGCTCGGGCTCTGCTCGTCGAAGGCGGGGGGCTTTCTGTGGATGCTACGGCGCGGCTCCGCGCCGCCGATCGGCGCGCCGCCGTCGATGGTATCGCCAAAGACGTTGAAAAGCCGCCCGAGCGTCGCCTTGCCGACGGGCACGCGAAGGCCGCTGCCTTCGCCCGTGACGGTCATGCCGCGGCTGAGGCCCTCGCTGCCGGAGAGCATGATGCAGCGCACCGTTTCGGCGCTCAAATGCTGCTCCACCTCCATCACAAGGCGCTTGCCGTTCAGCTCGACGGACAGCGCCTCGCGGATGCGCGGCAGCTCGCCGTGCGGGAAGCGCACGTCCACCACGCTGCCCGATACCTGAATGATCTTACCTGTGCGCATGCTGCGCCTCCTTCTTCATGTGGTTCTTCTTGCTGCGCGCGCCGGCGGAGACCTCCGTGATCTCGCTCGTGATGGCGCCCTGCCGCTCGTGGTTGTACTCGAGCTGCAGCTCGCGCAGCATGTCGTCCTCGTTCTGGTTGGCCGAGTCCATGGCAGAGGCGCGCGCGTTCTGCTCGGCGCAAAAGCTGTCGACCATCGCCGAGTACAAAAAGCCCGTGATGTACGCCGGCACGACCCTGGCGAGCACCTCCTCTGCCGAGGGCTCAAAGCGGATGGGCTTTTCTGCCGTCTCCTCTTTGGCAAAGTGCTCATCCTCCAGCGGCAGCAGGCGCACGGTGCGCACGTCCATGTCCACGCCGTTGCCAAGGTCGGTGTAGATGATAAAGAGCTTGGAGATCTCGCCCCGGTCGAAGAGATCCAAAAGCTTCGCCGTGATCTCTCGCGCGCGGCGGAGCGTGGGGCTCTGCGCATCGTAGCGGAAGCTCTTTTCCACCGGCACGCCGTGGCCGGAGAAGAAGTGCCGCCCGTTGCCGCCCACCACAAAAAGGCGGCTGTCGGGGTGCTTTTCAAGGCGCTTCATCGTCTCCTGAATAACATTCTGGTTGTAGGCGCCCGCAAGGCCGCGGTCCGCCGTCACCGCAAGATAGGCGTATGTTCCCGGCTGGGCCAGATCGTCCGCGTTGCCCCGGTAGAGGTACGGGCTCTCGATCTCGCCCGCGTGCTGGAAGATCTGCTCGATCTGCGTCAAGACCGCGTCGAAAAACGGGCGCGTCTTGGCAAGGTCTTCTTTCGCCCGCCGCATCTTGGTCGAAGCGATGAGGTACATCGCGTTCGTCACCTTCTGCGTGCTCTGGATGCTCGCGATGTGCTCGCGGATCTCCTTCATGCTCGCCATGTACCTGTCACCTCACTTTTTATTTGGAAAAATAGCTTTGCACAAATTCCTTTGCGATCTCGATGATCTGCGACTGCTGATCGTCGCTGAGCTGGCCGGTCTGCTCGATGGCATTGCACAGCGCGCCCTGCGTCTCGCCAAAGTGCTGCAAGAGCGCGGGGATAAACGCGTCAAGCTGCTCTGGCACGATCTCCTGAAAAACATGGTTCAGCCCCGCGACGAGCAGGATGACCTGCTCATACTGCTTGTAGGGGTGGAACTGCTTCTGCCGCAGCATGCGCATCAAGCCCTGACCGTAGGATAAAAGCTTTGCCGTCGACTCGTCGAGGTCGCTTGCAAACTGCGTGAACGACTCCATCTCGCGGTACTGCGAAAGGTCGAGGCGGATGGTCTTGGCCGCCTTTTTCATCGCCTTGGTCTGCGCGTCGCCGCCCACGCGGGACACGGACAGGCCCACATTCACCGCCGGACGCTGGCCGGAGAAGAACAGGCGCGTTTCCAGAATGAGCTGACCGTCGGTGATCGAAATGACGTTCGTCGGGATGTAGGCCGACACGTCTCCGGACTGCGTCTCGATGATCGGCAGCGCCGTGATGCTGCCGCCGCCCTTCTCCTCGCTCAGATGCGCCGCGCGCTCGAGCAGGCGGGAGTGCAGATAGAACACGTCGCCCGGATACGCCTCGCGGCCCGGGGAGCGCTCCAAAAGAAGGCTCATCGCGCGGTACGCGATGGCGTGCTTGGAAAGATCGTCGTAGACGATCAGCACGTCGCGGCCCTTATTCATAAAGTATTCGCCCATGGCGCAGCCCGCGTAGGGCGCAATGTACTGTAACGGCGCGGGATCGCTCGCCGTGGCGTTGACGATGATCGTATAATCCATCGCGCCGTGCGTTTCCAGCGTCTTTTTGAGCTGGGCGACGGAGCTCGCCTTCTGTCCGATGGCGACATAGATGCAGATGACATCCTTGCCCTTCTGGTTGACGATGGTGTCGAGGGCGATAGCGGTCTTGCCGGTCTGGCGGTCGCCGATGATGAGCTCGCGCTGGCCGCGGCCGATGGGGAACATCGAATCGACGGTCAGAATGCCCGTCTCAAGCGGCGTGTCGACGCTCTGGCGGTCGATGATACCGGGAGCGGGACTCTCCACTGCGCGGTAGCCGTCGGCGCGGATGTCTCCCCCGCCGTCGATGGGCACGCCGAGCGCGTTGACCACGCGGCCGAGGAATCCCTCGCCCACGGGAACGCCCGCCGTGCGTCCGGTGCGGCGGACCGTGCTGCCCGCGCAGACGCTCGCGTCGTCGTCAAAGAGGATGCAGCCGACGCTGTCCTCGGATAAATCCTGCACCATGCCGCGCACGCCGCCGTCAAAGAGCAGCACCTCGCCATAGGCGGCGCCCTCCAGCCCGTCCACGCGGGCAATGCCGTCGCCGACGGTCAGAACGGTGCCGACCTCCTGTGCCATGGCCTTCGGCGTCCACGAGAGCACCGTCTCCTTCAGCAGCGGGATGACGTCGCCCTGCGTGGCGGCGAGCTTTTCGAGCGCGTCCTTGAACTGGCTCAGGCGTCCGCCCGCGCTCCAGTCGTAGACCTCCGCGCCCACCTCGAGGCGGAAACCGCCGGGGTAGTCATCACTCTTTTGCCAGGTAAGCGTCGTGCCCTCGCCGTACTTTTCGGCGAGGAAGGCCAGGAATCGCTTCTCCTGCTCCTGCGACGGACGCGCGGCAGAGAGCAGTACGGCCTCTAAATGCTCCGTGCGCTCAGCCATTGTCCTTGCGCTCCTCCGCCGTGTCCAGGAACTTGTCGTAAGCGTCCGACGTGCTGGAGAGCACCAGCTTTTCCGCCGCGGCGCTCATCAGCTCGGAAATTTCGCCCTTGGCCTGCTCCATCACGCGCTCATGCTCGCGCGCGGCATCTTCCCGCGCCTTGCGCACGATCTCGCCCGCCTGCTGCTCGGCCTGCGCGCGGCGCTCGTCCACCGCGTGCTGCAAGGCTTCGTTCGCCTCGCGCTGGCGGCGTGCGATCTCCTCGTCGGCGCTCTTGAGCTGCGCTTCATAGTCGGCCTTCGTCTTCTCGGCCTCGGCAAGCACGGCTTTGGCGTCCTCGTCCATCTTCTCATAGTGCGCCTTGCGGCTGTCCATAAAGCTCTTCACAGGCTTGTAGAGCAGAAAATACATCGCGCCGAACAGGATGACAAAGTTCAGCGCATGCAGCAAAATTTGCTGCAGATTGATATTAAGCGGCATTCAAAGCCCCTCCTTTTTGGGAGTGTTCTTCATCAAAGGACGAAGATAATGAGGATCGCCACGATCAGGGCGTAAATGATGACCGTCTCGATAAACACAAGGCCCATCATCATCGTGGTTCTGATCTGACTTGTGGCCTCGGGCTGGCGGGCCATGGCCTCGCTCGACTTGCCGACGGCAATACCCATGGCCAGCGCGCCGCCAAGGCACGCAATGCCGATCATCACGCCCGAGCCCATCGCCTTGGCGGAGGTCACGTCGTTGTCGTTGCTGCCGGCCGTGACGTTCACGGTCTCGGTCACGTTGCTGTCATTGTCGCTCTCGTTTGCGGCGAGGGCCGGGATGGTGCAGATCATCAGCGCGCACAGCAGCATCATCAGCGCTGCGAATTTCTTCATCGTTTTCATGGCAATTTTACCTCTTTCTTCAGGCAGCCGTTTCGCTGCGGGATTTTTTTACCTTTTTTGCCTTGGGCTTTTTCTCGTGCTTTTCGGTCGATTCGCCGTAGAACGTCGACACCAGCATCGTTAAAACATACGCCTGGATCAGCGCGTGCAGCAGCGTGAACATCACGCCCACGATGACTGGCAGCACATAGGAAAGCGCCGCGTAGTAATACACAAGCTCCGTCACGAGCGCGCCGGAAAGCAGCGCGCCGAAGAGTCGAAAGCTCATCGAGATCGGCAGCGAGAAATCCTTGAGCGCGTGCAGAAATCCGCCCACGCCCGCGGCGATCAGTCCGCCAAACAGGATCACGCCGTAGCTCATCACGCCCAGCGCGATCGCCCCGTTGATATCGGACAGCGGCGCGGGCAGGCTGACGGCGTGGCCTGATGTGGTCACCACCTGAATGCCGAGCAGCTCAAAGAGCGTGCTGACAAAGATGTAAACACCGGCGGTGAAGATGTACGCCCGCAGGAATTTATTGCGGTGCGGGCTGCTGCCCTCGGCCAGGCCGTCGAACATGCCGACGATCTGCTCTAAAACGAGCTGGAACCTGCCGGGCACATATTTGAATTTTGGGATCACAAAAAGCCGGCACACAAGGGCGAATACTATTAAAATACCCGTCACGATGTAGGCGGAGATGAGCCCCGGGTTCACCTCGATCAGGCCAAACAGGCTCACCTTGTTCTGCTCGTGCAGCACCGCGTCACGCATGACCTCCTGGATCGGTTCGCTCTCGCCGCCTGACGGCGTGAGCAAACATCCGGCCAGCAGCGCCAGCACGATCACGGCGAACACGATCAGCTCGCGCGTTCGCTTTTTCTTATCCACGCGCCCTACCCCCTTTTGTTTCTATCATCCAATTTCTGCTTGGGATGCAGCACTTATTTATACCACCTGCACGCAGGAAATGCAAGTCTTCCTTCATGATTAACCGCCGCTTTACAGCATCTTTTCGTCTTCTTAACAGAGCCCTGACCCCTCCCCTTTTTCTTCAATAAATAGAGCAGCGGAAGGAGACAGTGCTGCCCCCTTCCGCCGCTCTATTCCACTTTTCTCGTTATCGTCACAATACGAAGATGATCAGGATGGCTATGATCAGCGCATAGATGATGACCGTCTCGATAAAGACAAGACCCATCATCATCGACGTGCGGATCTGCCCCGCCTCGGGCTGTTCGGCCATGTTGTTCGCCGCCTTTGCAACGGAATGCGCCATGCCCAGCGCGCCGCCGAAGCACGCCACACCGATAAGCGCCGCCACCGCCCAGATCTTGCGCAGCTTGACGGTATTTTCGTTCGCTCCCGCTTCGGCAGACTCTTCCACCTCACTCAGCGTTTCCGGGGTCTCCACGTTTCGCTCCCCGCCCGCGGCGGCCAGCGCCGGAATCGTCAGCGCGCACAGCAGCGCCAGCACGGCAAACAGCGACCAAATTCGTTTCATCATTCGACTCCTTAACGCAAAAATGCAGTTTCTTTGCGAAATCTTTATAAAGACTATGTACCACCCGTGCGCCGATGGCAAGTCTTTTTATAAAAAGCACAAAAAGTAGGATCCTCTCCCTTAATTTTTCGTTTTTTCTTTCTCTTGAGAGTAGCATTTTCCGCGCGTTTCTGCTATCGTGTAGAAAAACAAATCACGTTGAGAGGAAAATACTCATGTTCTGGGACAACGTCGCGGGGGTCTATGACCTCTTCGCCGACATCTTTAATAAAGAAACGCACAAGGCGCTCATTGCCGCCGTCAGTTCCCGCATCACGCCATACGACGCGGTGCTTGAATGCGCCTGCGGCACGGGACTGCTCACCGGCGCCATCGCCGAGCGCTGCCGCTCGCTTCTCGCGACGGACTTCTCCGCCAACATGCTCAAGCGGGCGAAGAAGAAATACGGCGCGCTGCCGAACGTCACGTTCCGTCAGGCCGATATTCTGCACTTGGATGAACCGGACGGGCAGTTCGACGTGGTCATCGCCGCGAACGTCATCCACCTGCTCGACGAGCCGTACAAGGCCCTTGCCGAGCTCGACCGCGTCTGCCGCAGCGGCGGCACGATCATCGTCCCGACCTATATGAACCGCAGCGAGCAGGGCAAGACGAGCGGCTTTGCCTCGACCGTCGGCAAGGCGGGCGCGGACTTCAAGCGTCAGTTCACGTTCGACACGTATAAGCAGTTTATCGCCGCGGCGGGCTACGACGATGTCGACTACGCCTACTGTCCCGGCCGCGTGCCCTGCGCCGTCGCCGTGATCCACAAGCCGTAAAAAGCAAGAAAAAAGGCTCCGCAGAGTATTCTGCGGAGCCTTTTTTACATTTTGTATTCATTTTCTCTTCTGCCGGCGGATGTCTTCGCCGAAAAAGAGCAGCATTTGATACTCTCCCTGCAATCTTGACAGCACCGGCGCGCCGTAGCGCCGCCCGAGCTCGTCGGGGCTCAGGTTTGTGGAGATGACGGTCTTCTTCCCTGTGATGAGGCGCGTGTTGACGATCTGATACATCGCGCTGTGGACAAAGCTCGTCATCAGTTCGGTGCCGAGGTCGTCTAAAATCAGCAGGTCGCAGCCGAGCGCGCGGCTCACGGCGGTGTCGGCGTTCTCGCCGTCGTCGCGGCCGAACTTCTGCGCCTCGAAGCGGGCGAAGATGTGCCCCGCCGTGTCGTAGACCACGCTGTGGCCGCTCGCGCTCACGACGCGCGCGATGGACGCGGAGAGGAACGTTTTCCCCAGCCCCGTACCGCCGGTCAGCAGCAGGTTTCCGCTTTTTGGCGAAAACTCGTGCGCGTAGTCCTGGCAGATGTCGTACACGCGCTCCATGTTCGTGCGCGGCGACACGCCGAGGTCGCTGTCCGGCACGGACGAATAGTAGTCGAAGTTGAAATTTTCAAAGCACTGCGAGCCGAGGTCCAAAAGGCCCGAAAGCTCCTTGTTCTGCTCCTTGGCGTAATAGCCGCGCAGACACGAGCAGACCTCGCTGCCGAGAAAGCCCGTGTCGTTGCAGCGCGAGCACTTGGGCTTTTCCTCGAGATAGTCGCTCGGCAGTCCCAGGCGCGTCAGGAGAAGGCGCTTTTCCTGCTGCAAGTTGAGGTTTTCCTCCCGCAGCGCCTCAATGGCCGGGCGCGGGTCCGTTCCGCGGCGCAGGCCGGAGGCGATGATCTTCGCCATCGTGTGCGACAGCTCGCGGTCGATCTCCTCAATGCGCGGGCACTTGGTATAGACCGCGCGCTCGCGCGCGCGGAAATTCTCCGCGCGGCGCTGCTTGTCCTCGTCGAAGCGCGCCAGCGCTTGGCGCATCAGCCGCCCATCGTAAGACATCCTTCTCCCCCGCTTTCGTTACTGATTCAAATATTCCTTCATCCAGGCGTTGCCGCCGGTGGTGTTCTTCTTCGGCTTGCTCTGCTCCTTGGCGTTCTCAGCCTTCACTTCGGCGAGCGTGTGCAGGCCCTTTTCGTGCCAGCGCTTCAGGATGCCGTTGCAGTACGGCCAGCGGAATTCGTGGCAGTGCAGGATCGTACGGTCGTAGGCTTCGGACACCGTCTCCGCTGGAAATCCCATCTCCGCCCACGCAGAGAGATACTTCTCCTCGCTCGGCGCGCTCGCGCGGCCCTGCATTTGCAGCGCCGCCATGTACTCGGGGTACCTGCCGCGCAGGGATTGCTCGCGCTTCATGTACTCGCTGGCCTTTTCGATGGAAAAGAGCTCCTTGCGCGCCCAGACGTAGCCCTCTTTTTCGATCTCGCGCATATTGGGCAGCCGCCCCTCGCCGAACTGCTGCTCCTTTTTCGCGATGCAGTAGTTGACGAGCGTGTAAACGACGTCCGCGGGCAGACCCAGATTTTCGTACAGCCCTAACAGCTTCTTGACCGACGGGGTCGAGAGCGGACCGAGCTTGTGCTCCACCTCACGCAGAAGGCAGGCGAAGCGCCCGTCGCCCTCCAGTTTTCGCGCGATGTCCTCGCGCGTGTACTCGGGCGGCTCGCTGAGCTGCTGGGGCGGCGGAAGGGGCGCTTCCTCCTTCTTCTCCGGCGCGCCGACGAGCTTCATCTCGTAGAGCGCCTGCTCCGCCGCGCGAAGCCTCGTTTCGTCCCACTTGAGCTCGCGCGCGAGCTTGCCGGAATCCGCCGCGCCGCGCGCATGCAGGATGGCGAGGTACAGCAGCGCCGCGTCGCCGCTGCCACCCGCGATCAATCGCTTGACCGTCGCCGACGAGAGCGTGATGTTCTCCTCGGTACTCAAATGCAGCACATAGCCTGCCATGTTCCCCGCCCCCTTTCGCGCATTTTCGATTCCATTATTCTACATGAAATTTTCCCGTTCGTAAACATGAAATTTTTTGCTTCCCCCTTTTCACATTTTCACTCCCGTGTTATACTGTTAGAGATTATATGGGTGGAATTTGCCCTTTTTTGTGCAACGCCGAAGAAGAAAGGAGCACACAAATCATGGAAAACCGCATCACGATCTCCATCTGCGACGAGGAATACACCTTTGTCGCCGAGGAAGCCCCCTCCTATATGCAGAAGGTCGGCTCCTACGTCAACGACAAAATGAGCGAGCTGCTCGACGCTGCCAAGGTCGGCCGCACGGACGCCGCCGTGCTGACCGCCGTGAACATCACCGACGAGCTCTTCAAAGAGCGCGAGGCCGGCGACGCGCTGCGCCGTCAGGTCAAGCAGTACCTCGACGAGGCTTCTCAGGCCAAGAATGAGGTCAGCGAGCTCAAGCGCGAGATCTTCAAGCTCCAGCAGCAGAAAAAGTAAACCCTTGACGACGGAGCTGTTAGCGCCCGCGGGCGGGCGGGAGGCGCTTGTTGCCGCCGTACAGAGCGGCGCAGACGCCGTGTATATGGGCTTTGGCGCGTTCAACGCGCGCCGCAGCGCGAGGAACTTCTCTGACGAGGAATTCCGCGCGGCGGTCTCTTATTGCCATTTGCGGGGCGTGAAGGTCTATCTGACGCTCAACACCCTCGTCACCGACCGCGAGCTCTCCGCGCTTGCCGCGGAGGCGCGCACCGCGTCGGAGTGCGGCGTGGACGCGATCCTGGTGCAGGATTGGGGCGTTCTGGCGACGCTGCAAAAAATCATTCCCGACGTGCCGCTGCACGCCTCGACGCAGATGAGCCTGCACACGCTCTCGGGCGTTCAGGAAGCGGCAAGGCTCGGCATGACGCGCGCGGTGCTCGCGCGCGAGCTTTCGCGCGGGGAGATCGCCGAAATCTGCCAAAAAAGCCCCATTGAGATCGAAACTTTTGTCCACGGCGCGCTGTGCATGTGTTACAGCGGCCAGTGTGAGATGTCCGCCGTCATCGGGCGGCGCAGCGGCAACCGCGGCGCGTGCGCCCAGCCCTGCCGCCTGCCCTACGGCTTTTCCGGCAAGGTGGACGGCCATCCGCTGAGCCTGAAGGACGCGAACCTCGCGCCCTTCGTGCCGGAGATGATGGACATGGGCGTCGCGTGCCTCAAGATCGAGGGGCGCATGAAGCGCCCGGAGTACGTCGCCGTCGTGACGGAGATCTACGCGCGTCTCCTGCGCGAGCACAGAGGGCCGACAAAGGACGAGCAGAAAAAGCTCGCCCTCGCCTTCTCGCGCGACGGCTTTACCGAGGGATACTATTGCGGCGTGCGCGGACGTGAGATGTTCGGCACGCGGCCCGAAAACGCAAGATGGCCCGAGGACTGGTTCAGCGAGATTCGCGCGCGCTATGAAAAGGAAAATCTGCGGCTCGTGCCGCTCGCATTGGAATGCACCATCCGCGCTGGAGAGCCGATGACCCTGACGGCGGAAGATGCAGACGGCCACCGCGTGACCGTCACCGGCGCAATTCCTGAGGCGGCGCGCAGCCGCGCCGTCACCGCGGAAGAGGTCGAAACGCGCCTCAAGAAAACCGGCGGCACGGCGTTTTCGGCGGCGCAGTGCGCCGTCGCACTCGACGGTGGCCTCGCCGTCAGCGCGGGCGCGCTCAACGCCCTGCGCCGCGAAGCGCTTGCGCAGATGGAAGCGCAGCGCACCGCTGTGCCTGCACGCCGCACGTTCGACTTTGTCCCGCCGAAAACGGTCAAAAACAGCGCGGACAAGCCGCTTTTGACCGTCTCCATCCACAAGGCCGAGCAGCTAAGCGAAGAGCTTGTCGCCCTCGTCCCCGCGCGGGTGTATGTGCCTGTCGAGCTGCTGCCCCAGCTCGACCTTTCGCCGTATCTCGGTAAGTCGGAATTTTTTGCTGTCCTGCCGCGCATCTACCGCACGCAGGACGAGCCTATTTTGCGCGCGCTGCTCGAGGACGCCGCCAAAAAAGGCGTCACGGGCGTGTCGCTCGCCAACCTCGGCCATCTCTCGCTCGTGCGCGGACTCGATGCAGCGCTCCACGGCGGCTGGCCGCTGAACCTCTACAACTCCGCCGCGCTCGCTTTCTGGAAAGAACAGGGACTTTCGAGCGCGTGCGTCTCGTTCGAGCTGCGCGACGCACAGCTGCGCGATCTCAGCAAGTGCCTGCCCTGCGAGGCCATCGTCTACGGCAGGCTCCCCCTCATGGTCACGGAGAATTGCCTGAATGCAAACGCGTTCGGCTGTCGATACTTTACCGAGCGCCCTGCGTCCGTCCCGGCAGACGGCGCGTGCGCAAGTGCGCCGGAGCTGACCGACCGGCGCGGCGAGCACTTCCCCGTGCTGCGCGCGTGGGGCTGCCGCAGCGAGATCGAGAACGGAAAGATTCTTTATCTCGCGGACAAATCGCAGGACTGGCAGAGCCTTGGCCTGCGCTATGCCTGCCTGCGCTTCACGACGGAATCGCCCGAGGACTGCGTGCGCATGCTGCGCGCGTATCAGGGCGAGACGGTCGAAGCGCCGGAGAATATCACCCGTGGGCTCTTCTATCGCGGCGCAGAATGAATCCGAATTGTAATTTCTTATCTTGATTATACTTTTTATTATCAAATAGTGAGGCAATATCATGGCAATCGTTTTGGCATCTCAATCCCCGCGCCGTCAGGAGCTTTTACAGCGTATCGGCGTGGAGGACTTTAAGACCCTCTCGCTCGACATTGACGAGAGCTATCCGGAAGGTCTTTCTCCCGAGGACACGGTGCGCTACATTGCAAAGAAAAAATGCGACGCGGCCGCCGCCCTCTGCTCTCCCGACGATCTCATCATCACGGCGGACACGATGGTCTTTTTGGGTAATGACCGCCTCGGCAAACCGCACGATGAGGACGATGCGTTCCGCATGCTGCGCGAGCTTGCCGGCCGCGCTCACACGGTCTGCACCGGCGTGAGCGTCCGCCGCGGAGAGACGAGCGAGCTTTTCGCCGTGTCCACGCGCGTCTTTTTCCGCCCGATGACGGACGACGAGATCCGCGCCTACATCAAAACCGGCGAGCCGATGGACAAAGCTGGCGCCTACGGCGTGCAGAGCCGCGGCGCGCTCTTCGTCGAGCGCATCGACGGCGACTTTTTCAACGTCATGGGTCTGCCCGTTGAGCAGCTTGGCTTAGTGCTCGCGCGCTTTGGCGTCAAGCTCCTGTAACCTCTCCCCTGCCCTACGATGAAAGGAGGGTAAGCCTTGAAAGAATTTTTCCGTCAGCACGGGCTGCGCATTCTGGCCGTCGCCGCGGCGGTCGCCGTGGCATTGAGCCTTTTGACCTACTTTTCCTCGACGTCCTCGGTGCTCGAAAACATCGCGGGCGTGCTGACGTACCCGTTCCGCGCCGCCGCCACCGCCGTGAGCGACTGGGCGGCCGACAAGCGCCAGTATTACGAGGACACGACCACACTCAAGGAGGAAAACGCGGCGCTCAAAAAAGAGATCGCGGACCTTCGCGCCCAGCAGCGTCAGGCGCAGGCCGACAGCGAGGAAAATAAGCTCCTGCGCGAGCTTTTGAAGCTCCAGCAGCAGCGGCGCGACTTCACGTTCGTCTCCACCGCCGTCCTCGCCCACAGCGAGAGCAGCTGGACGTCGTCGCTCTCGCTCAATCACGGCACCGATCAGGACATCGCCGTGGGCGACTGCGTCGTCAGCGCCGAGGGCTATCTCGTCGGCGTCATTTCCGAGGTCGGCCTCAACTGGTCGACAGTGCTGACCGTCATCGACACGGACACTGAGCTCGGCGCGCGCATCTTCCGCACCGGCGAGGTCGCCGTGGCGGAGGGTGATTTCTCCCTGATGGGTCAGGGCAAACTGAAGCTCTCGTACCTCACGTCGGACGACGAGGTGCTCATCGGCGACCAGATCGTCACGTCGGGCCTTGGCGGATATTACCCGAGCGGCCTTGTCATCGGCTCGGTCGAATCGCTCCAGACCGGTGACGACGGCCTTGCCCGCTACGCGGTCCTCGCCCCCATGATGGACTTTGACGCCCTGACCGAGGTGTTCGTCATCACGGACTACGACATTGTCGACTGAGGGAGGCTCGCATGAATCTCACCCAAACCACCGCGCTTAAGTGGACGTTTTACGCGCTCGCCGCCGCGGCGCTCTTTTTCCTGCGGCGGCTGCTTCTCGGGTCGATGACGTTTTTCGGTGTCATCCCCTTTCTGCCGCCCGTCATTTTGGCGGTCATGGCATCGTTCGAGCTGCCGCGCTCGTCCGTCATCGCGGGCATCGTCTTCGGCGCACTGTGCGACCTTGTGATCCCCGCGCCATTCGCGTGCTTGTACACGATCGCGTTCACGCTTGCGGCGCTGCTTATTTCCACCGTTGTCAGCAATTTGCTGCAGCAGGGCTTTGCCCGTGCGCTGCTCTCGACCGTGCTGACATTTCTGCTCGTTGACCTCTTGCAGGCGTTCGCGCTGCTGCCGCGCAGCGGCTCGACCGCCATTTTGTCGATGCTGCACCTGTTTGCGCGCGAAACGGCCCTCTCGTGTCTGCTGCTCGCGCCGGTGTATCCGGCGCTACGCGCCGTGCGTCGCGCCTTCCCCGACTGATTTTCCCATTTTCCCCCAAGCCTCAAGGAAAGGAGGCCGCTATGGATTCCAAACGCTTTACCCGCCGCCTCGTTGCGCTCGGCGCGGCGATGTTTCTCTGCGCACTCGTGTTCGTCGTCACGCTGTTCGACGCGCAGATCGTCAACGGCGACGATTATCTCGCCCAGTCCATCCGCACGAATGCCAAGTCCGAGACTGTCAAGGCTTCACGCGGCGTCATCACCGACCGCAACGGCAAGGTGCTTGTGTCGAACCGTGCGGTCTACACGCTGAATTTTGATTCCTCGCTCGTCTCTTCCGACGAGCTCAACGACGCGCTGCTGCGCGTCATCGACCTGATGAATGCGCAGGGCGTCGAAATTAAGGACACGCTGCCGCTCGCCAGGACCTCGCCCTACGCTTACGACACCGCGAACGGCAGCGCGAAAACGCTCGTCAAATACCTCGTCTCGCTCAAGTGGATCAATGAAAAGAACGTCGGCGATGACGGTCTCCCCACTACGCTGACGGGTTCTGCGCTGTATCTGAAGCTGCGCAGCGAGTACGGGATCGACAAAGCCCTGCCCACCGGCACGGTGCGCACGCTCATCGGGCTGCGCTACTCCCTCGCCTCCGCCAAGATGAACGGCTCCACGACCTTCGAATTTGCGAGCGACGTGGATGTTTCGCTCATTTCTCTCATCAAGGATGGCGACTATGCCGGCGTGCAGGTGGACACCTCGTCCGTGCGCGTCTATGAGACCGACTACGCCGCCCACGTCCTCGGCTACACCGGCAGCATTCAGGACTGGGACGATTATAAGGATAAGGACGGCTACACGCTCGCGAGCACCGTCGGCATCTCCGGCGTGGAAAATGCGTTTGAAGACTATCTCCACGGCAGCGACGGCAAGCGCCTTGTCACGCTCAACGAATCCGGCAAGATCACCGGCGAGCTCTACTCCGTCGAGCCGAAGCCCGGCTCCACCGTGGCGCTGACGATCGACATCGACTTTCAGGCACAGGTGGAGGAGGCGCTCAAAAATACCGTCTCTTCCATGACAAAATCCGACGGCATCGACCGCGGCGCGGCCGTGGCCGTCGTGCAGGTCGGCACGGGCGACGTGCTGGCGCTTGCGTCCTATCCGACCTATTCCCTCTCGACATTCCGTCAGGACCTCGCCGAGCTCTCCACCGATCCCCTGCAGCCGATGTGGAACCGCGCCACGCAGGGCAAATACGCCCCCGGCTCGACCTTGAAGCCGCTGACGGCCATCGCCGCGCTCGAATCCGGCGCGACAACAGTGCGCGAAAAGATCTACGACTCCGGCAAGTGGACGTACCCCGGCTACTCCGCGAGCTACACCTACTGCTGGAAGCGCAGCGGCCATGGCTCGCTCAACGTCCGCGGCGCGATCATGAACTCCTGCAACTATTTCTTTGCCGAAATGGGCTACCGCATGGGCATGGACACGCTGCGCGAGTATTACGCCAAATTCGGTCTCGGCGCGCCGACCGGCATTGAGATCGGCGACACCGCGGGCCGCCTCCCCTCGCAGAACGAGGGCGAGAACCTTGCCCCGTGGGCGGCGTTCGGTCAGGCGAATCAGGAATACTCCCCCCTTCAGCTCGCAAATTACATCGCGACGCTCTGCGGCGGGGGTGACCGCTACGCCACGCACCTTTTGAAAAACGCCCGCTCCAGCGGCTCCGGCGCGCTCGAATACGTTTACGACGCCGAGCCGGTCGAGACGATCGCCATGAGCAGCGAAAACCTCTCCGCCGTCCTCGCCGGTATGCACGACCTCGCGACTGACGGCGCGGTGTCGCAGTATTTCAAGAACTGTATCGTCGACGCCGCGGCCAAGACCGGTACGATCCAGACTGGCGACACGAAGAACAACAACGGCGCGTTCGTCTGCTTCGCCCCCTACGACGATCCGCAGATCGCCGTCGCCATCGTCATCGAAAAGGGCGGCTCCGGCGCAGCGTTGGCCTCCACCGCCGTGCAGGTGCTCAACGCTTACTTCTCCAACACGTCCGCGTCCTCCGCGATCACGGGCGAAAATACACTGCTGGGTTAAGCGCGCCGTTTCGGCGCGCTTTTGCCTGTTTCAGCGCTTTATTTGGCAGAAAGGAATGTGTTATGTCAACTAAATGGTTTGATCCGCGCGATCTTCTCTTCAAATCTCCCTTTGGCGCGGTGCCCCGCGGCGCCGATGTCTCGTTCTGCTTTCGCCCCGAGCGCGGCGCGGCGGTCACGCGCTGTGAGCTGCTTGCTCACGGCGAGTTTGCCGATCAATGGACGACGGTGGAGCTTACTCCCGCGCAGGAGGACGGCCACGTCGTCTATCGCGGCATCTTCACCGCGCCGGATGGCGTGGAGCTCGTCTGGTACCACTTCCGCCTCTCGTGGGTGGACGGCGGCACGAGCTGCTACGGCAAAAACGGCCTCTGCGCGTGGGACGCGGTCGAGCCCTGGCAGCTCACGGTCTACGACGACACACACAAGACGCCCGCGTGGTTCGGCCGCGGCGTGACGTATCAGATCTTCCCCGACCGCTTCCGCCGCGCTAAATCTCGTGATGTTGCAGGCCTTGTCGGCCCGCGCACGCTGCACGATAATTGGGACGAGCTTCCCGAATACCGCCCGAATTCCGAGGGCGAGATCACGTGCAGCGACTTTTTCGGCGGTGACTTGCAGGGGATCACGGAAAAGCTCGACTACCTCGCCTCTCTCGGTGTGACGACACTCTACCTCTGCCCGATCTTCGAGGCCTCGACCAACCACCGCTACGACACGGCCTGTTACGAGCGCATTGACCCGCTGCTCGGCGATGAAGCGGACTTCCGCATGCTCTGCGCGGAGGCGAAAAAGCGCGGCATCTACGTGATGCTCGACGGTGTCTTCAACCATACGGGGCGAAAGAGCGTCTATTTCAACGCCGACGGCTTTTACGACGACCTCGGCGCGGCGCAGGGCGAGCAGTCGCCCTATTACCGCTGGTACAACTTCCACCCCTTCCCCGACGAGTACGACGCCTGGTGGGGCATCAAGAACCTGCCCGCAGTCAACGAGCTGGAAAAAAGTTATGTTGACTACATCATCGAGGGTGATAATTCCATTATCAAGTACTGGCTGCGCGCGGGCGCATCCGGCTGGCGGCTCGACGTCGCCGACGAGCTCCCCGACGAGTTCATTGCCAAAATTCGCGCGGCGATGAACGAGGAGAGCCCCGACACTTATCTTCTCGGCGAGGTCTGGGAGGACGGCACGACGAAGATCGCCTACTCCCAGCGCCGCAAGTACCTGCTGGGCCGCGAGACGAACGGCCTGATGAACTACCCGTTCCGCACGGCGCTGATGGCCTATTTGCTCGGCGGCGGCGCGGAATACTTCCGCGACAGCATGGAGGAGCTGCGCGAAAACTACCCCGCGCCCGCGTTCTACGGCGCGATGAATTTCCTCTCGACCCACGACACGCCAAGGCTTTTGACGATCTTAGGCCTCACCTCCCCCGCGCCGCAGACGCGCGACGAGCGCGCGGTCTATCAGCTCAGCGATTCCGACCTTGCGCGCGGCATGTCGCTCCTCAAGCTCGCGGCTCTGATCCTCTACACCTTCCCCGGCTCGCCGATGCTCTACTACGGCGACGAGGCCGGCATGCAGGGCTTTGAAGACCCGTTCAACCGCGGCACCTATCCGTGGGGACACGAGAATGCCGAATTGGTGCAATACTTCCAACAGCTCGGTGCGCTGCGCAAGGCGCACGAGGCGCTGCAAAGCGGCACGATCGTCTACCATGCCGCGCAGGGCCGCGCGCTGGCGTTCTCGCGCCGCACGGAGCACGACCACTGCCTCACGGCAGTCAATGCGGGCGACGAGCCCGCCACGCTCACCCTTCCGTGGGACGGCACGCTCGCCGAGGACGCCCTGTCCCATCAGGAGTTCTTCTGCGGCAACGGCCTGCTTCGCCTGACGCTCGAGCCCTACGGTACGATGCTGCTGACCGAATCGCAGGAGTGATTTGTTTCACGTGAAACACTGATTTCAGGTCATGGTAAAGGTCAGCGCCTTTACCATGACCCTTTTCTGTCCTCAGCACTGCCCCAGCGGTGATACCCCATCACCGGCCCAAACAGGGGCAAATCGGGACGTAAAGGTCTGCGCCTTGTCATGTTTCACGTGAAACAAATTTGCAAAATTTGAGCTTCCCTGTTGAAATTGAGCCGTTTTGTGCTATACTGAACAAGAATGAAAATGGATTAATGCTTCTATGACTAAGGTGGGTGTTTTTTTGGCTAAAATCGTTGCAATCGTCAATCAAAAGGGCGGCGTCGGCAAAACGACGACCTGTGTCAACCTGACCTCCTCCCTCAAGGAGAAAGGCAATCGCGTCCTGCTGTGTGACTTCGACCCGCAGGCTAACTCCACCTCCGGCATGGGTGTGGACAAGGCCGCCTCACGCGGCGTTTACGACGTGCTCATCAACGGCGCAGACGTCACGGCCAGCGTGGCGCACACGCGTTACGGCGACGTGCTCCCCTCTTCAAAGGCACTGGCGGGCGCGGGCATCGAGATGATCGACCGCGAAAACCGCGAATTCCTGCTCAAGCAGGCGCTCGACGTTCTCTCGCCCAATTACGACTTTATCCTCATCGACTGCCCGCCGTCGCTCGAACTCTTAACGGTCAACGCCCTCTGCGCCGCGAATTCCCTGATCGTTCCTGTGCAGGGCGAATATTTCGCGCTCGAGGGCCTGTCCGACCTGATGCACACGGTCCGCATGGTGCGCCGCAGCCTGAATCCCGGCCTGGAACTCGAAGGCGTGCTGCTCACGATGTTCGACGGGCGCACGAATCTCGCCCTCCAAGTTGCGGAAGAGGTCAAGCGCTACTTCCCCGGCAAGGTGTATTCGACCGTCATCCCCCGCAATGTGCGCCTTTCCGAGGCGCCGAGCCACGGCAAGCCCATCAACTACTACGACCGCACCTCCCGCGGCGCGGAAGCGTACAGCGACCTCGCCAACGAGTTTTTGAAGCAGAACCGCTGATACATTAAATATAAGGGCGCATTCCGCCCGCTTCATCCCACAGAAAGGAGAAGTTTCCATGGCAAATGCAAACCGCGGGCTCGGCAAGGGGCTCGGCGCGCTGCTGGGCGACGCCGCCCTGCGCACCGACACGTCCGACAACCTCTACCTCCCCATCTCGCAGATCGAACCCTACGCCAATCAGCCGCGCCGCCACTTCGATGAAGAGGCTCTGCAGGATCTGGCCGATTCCATCCGCGAACATGGCATTATCCAGCCGTTGACGGTCCGCCGCCTTTCTTCCGGCTACTATCAGATCATCGCGGGCGAGCGCCGCTGGCGCGCCGCGCGCATCGCCGGTCTCAGCGAAGTGCCCGCCATCGTCATCGAGGCGGATGACCGCAAGATGACCGAGCTTTCGCTCATCGAAAACCTCCAGCGTGAAGACCTTGACCCCATCGAAGAAGCCGAGGGCTACAAAACGCTGATGGACAACTACCATCTCACGCAGGAGGAGGCCGCCGAGCGTGTCGGCAAGTCACGCTCCGCCGTGGCAAACAGTCTGAGATTGTTAGGGCTTTGCCCCGAAGTGCGGCAAATGCTGCAAAACGGCGACCTCTCCGGCGGTCATGCCCGCGCGCTGCTGCCGCTCAAGGCCGATTTGCAGCTCGACGCGGCAAACCTGATCGTCAAGCAGGGCCTCAGTGTCCGCCAAACCGAGGCGCTCGCCAAGCGCCTGAGTAACCCTAAGGAAGAGCGCAAGCCTACAAACGACGAGCTCATCGCCGAGAGCTACGGCCGTCTGGCCGCGCAGGAGCTCAGCGATAAGATCGGCCGCACCTGCCGCATCGTGTCCGGCAAGAAAAAGGGCCGCATCGAGCTCGACTATTACGGCATCGACGACTTAAACGATCTGCTCGAAGCGCTCGCTGCCATCAAACGCAGAAAGAACGGAGGCGAATAACCATGTCCGATTTGATTCACGAGGGCCCCAAGGACCCGAACAAGCCGCCCGTGCCCGGCGAGGAAAAGCCCACCACCGAGCGCGAGCGCATGAAAAAGGTATATACTTACGTTGCGATCCTCTTCACCGTGGCATTTTTGCTGATTTTGTGGACATTTCTCATGAATCAGCGCAGCATCAACGAGATCAAGGACGGCAACACCGCCCTGCAAAGCACCTTACAGCAGAACGACTCGCTCGAAGCGCACATCGCTGAGCTTGAAGAGCAGCTTGCGACCGCGGAAGAGGACAAAAAGGCGCTCGACGAGACCGTCGGCGTGCAGTCCAACCAACTGCGCGCGCTCGACTGGCTGCTTGAGATCGAAAACGCCTACAACACCGGCGATCTCGACGCCGCGAAAGACAACATCCGCTCATTCGAGGAGACCGGCACGGTGGAATTCCTGCCCAAGGAGCCGCTGCGTACCGGTATCACCGGCGACGACGCCCCCTCCCCCGCCGCGCGCTACCAGTCCATTGTGGACAAGCTGTTTCCGGACGGCGTAAAATAAGAAGTCAAATGGTCATTTACTTTACAACGATAACGAGGTAAATCATTATGCTGGATATGAAATTCCTGCGGGAAAATCCCGATCTGGTCAAGGAAAACATCAAGAAGAAGTTCCAGGGCGAAAAGCTCCCCCTCGTCGATGAGGTCATCGAGCTCGACGCCAAGAACCGTGCCGCCATCACCGAGGCGAGCGAGCTGCGCGCCAGCCGCAACGCCCTCTCGAAGCAGATCGGTATGCTGATGGGTCAGGCGAAGAAGGACCCGAGCAAGCTCGAAGAAGCCGAAAAGATCAAGGCGACCGTCAAGGCCAACGCCGACCGCCTCACCGAACTCGAGAAACTTGAAGAGGAGTACGAGCAACGCATCCACAAAATCATGCTGCTGATCCCGAACATCATCGACCCGAGCGTCCCCATCGGCCCGGACGACAGCTGCAATGTCGAGGTCGAGCGTTTCGGCGAGCCGAAGGTCCCCGATTTTGAAATTCCCTACCACACGCAGATCATGGAGAGCTTTGACGGCGTCGACATGGACGCCGCGGGCCGCGTCTCCGGCGCAGGCTTCTACTACCTGCTCGGCGACATTGCGCGCCTGCACGAGGGCGTGCTCGCCTACGCGCGCGACTTTATGATCGACAAGGGCTTCACATTCTGCATCCCGCCATTTATGATCCACGGCAACGTGGTCGAGGGCGTCATGAGTCAGAACGACATGGACGCCATGATGTACAAGATCGAGGGTGAGGATCTCTACCTCATCGGCACGAGCGAGCACTCGATGGTCGGCCGCTTCATCGGCGAAATTCTGCCCGAGAGCAGCCTTCCCCAGACGCTGACGTCCTACTCCCCCTGCTTCCGCAAGGAGAAGGGCTCGCACGGCATCGAGGAGCGCGGCGTTTACCGCATCCACCAGTTTGAAAAGCAGGAGATGATCGTCGTCTGCAAGCCCGAGGACAGCATGGACTGGTACAACAAGATGTGGAAGTGGAGCGTCGAGCTGTTCCGCTCGATGGACATCCCCGTCCGCCAGCTTGAATGCTGCTCCGGCGACCTCGCCGACCTGAAGGTCAAGAGCTGCGACATCGAGGCCTGGTCCCCGCGCCAGAAGAAGTATTTCGAGGTCTGCTCCTGCTCGAACCTCGGTGACGCGCAGGCACGCCGCCTGAAAATTCGCGTCAAGAGCGAGGACGGCAAGATGTACCTGCCGCACACGCTGAACAACACCGTCGTCGCACCCCCGCGCATGCTGATTGCATTCCTTGAGAACAATCTGCAGGCCGACGGCAGCGTGCTGATTCCCAAGGTCCTCCAGCCCTACATGGGCGGCAAGACCGTTCTCACGCCGAAAAAGTAATTTCTTATAGTAATATTTTCATTATTTTATACGATTAGTTGTTGTATTTCCCCTCAAATCCCGCCAAAGGAGCCTTCTGAATGAAGAAGTTTTTTGAAGAGTTCAAGGCCTTTGCCATGCGCGGCAACGTCATCGACATGGCCGTCGGTGTTGTCATCGGCGGCGCGTTCGGCAAAATCACGAACTCTGTCGTCAACGATATCATCATGCCGCTCATTTCCATGCTGACCGGCGGCATCGACTTTTCCGCATGGAAGTGGGTGCTTAAGGAAGCAGTCATGGAGGGCAAGGAGGTCATCGACCCCGAGATCGCCGTCAACTACGGCAACCTGATCGCCGTCATCCTCGACTTCATCATCATCGCGTTCGCCGTGTTCTGCATGGTCAAGGCCATCAACAAGATGCACGACAAGCTCTCGAAGCCCGCCGAGCCGGAGCCCGAAAAGGCCCCCGAGCCGACGAAGGAAGAAGTTCTGCTCACCGAGATCCGCGACCTTCTGAAGGAGCAGAGCAAATGAGAGCGCTGCTCTCTCAGGGTCTTTCCGAGTTGGGGCTGGACGTGAGCCGCGCCGAGACGCTTGAGCGCTTCTCTTCCCTGCTGCTGGAGAAAAACAATGTGATGAACCTCACGGCCATCACCGAGCCCGACGCCGTCGCGCAGCTCCACCTGCTCGACAGCGCAGCGCTGCTGCCATTTGTCGATCTGACGGGTAAAACCGTCATCGACGTCGGCACCGGCGCGGGCTTTCCCGGGATGCCGCTGCGCATTTTAAAAGACGACTTCGACCTCACGCTGCTCGACTCGCTCGGCAAGCGCGTCAACTGGCTCTCCGAGGTCTGTGACGAGCTGCAATTAAAGCGCGTCGCCTGCGTCCACGCGCGAGCGGAGGAATTCGCCATGCAGCACCGCGAGCAGTTCGACATCGCCACCTCGCGCGCCGTCGCGCAGCTTTCGATCTTATCCGAGCTGTGCCTGCCGCTCATCAAGGTCGGCGGACAGTTCATCGCCATGAAGAGCGTCGACACCGAGGACGAGATCGCCGCGGCGAAGAGCGCCATCAAGACGCTCGGCGGCCACATCGTCAAGGTCGAGGACTACACCATCCCGACGAGCGACGTCGTCCACCGCCTTGTCATCGTCGAAAAGGTCTCCCCTACCCCGCGCGCCTATCCGCGCGCCTTCGCCAAGATCAAAAAAGCCCCGCTGTAACGCGTCAAATTCACAAAAAGGAGGTACGAGCCTTGTCTCAGGTCATCGCCGTCGTGTCCGGCAAGGGCGGCACGGGAAAAACTTCATTCACGACGCTCACCGGCATGGCACTCGCGCAGCTCGGCAAAAAAACGCTGCTGCTCGACTGCGACATCGGCCTGCGCAATCTCGACCTCTACCTCGGGGTCTCGGACCGCGCGCTCATGGACTTCACCGACGTGATCGCCGGACGCACGACACTCGCTCAGGCCGTCGTGCGCCACCCGCTCTACCCGAACCTGTATCTGCTCACCGCGCCCGTGAGCTTCGGCGTGCGCCTGCCGAGCAAGCGCGAGATGCAGCGGCTTATCGACGAGATCCGCCGCCATTTCGACTTCTGCCTCATCGACGCCGCCGCCGGCATCGGCGAAGCCTTCGCGCTTGCCACCTGCTGCGCCGACCGCGCCGTGGTCGTCACCACGAACGACCCCTCGAGCCTGCGCGACGCGCAGCGCACCGTGATGGAGCTGCACCGCTTCCCGAGCGGATACCTGCACCTTGTTGTCAACCGCGTGCGGCGCAAGCTCTTACAGTCCCTCCACACCACGATCGACGACGCCATCGACGCCGCGGGTCTTCCGCTGCTCGGCGTCATTCCGGAGGACGAGAATGTCCCTGCCGTTTTGGGGCGCGGACTTTCCCAGCGCCTCAAGTATCGCTCCGGCGCGCTCTGCGCCTGCGAAAACATCGCCCGCCGCCTGTGCGGCGAACGCGTGCGTCTGATGCGGCTGTAGCACCGGTTCACAAAGGCAAACACGCTTTTCCCGCAAACATCTTTTCAAAGCCTGCTTGCCCTTGTCAACCGATGAAAGTGCCGCTACAATAGAAAAATTCACATCAGAAAGGATTGTGACACTACATGAACATCGCTCTCATGGCACACGACAACAAAAAGGAACTGATGGTCCAGTTCTGCACGGCTTACGCCGGCATTCTGTCCCGTCACACTCTCTGCGCCACCAGCGTGACCGGTAAGATGGTCAGCGAAGCGAGCGGCCTTCCGATCCACCTGTTCATGGCGCGTATCCACGGCGGCGCCGAGCAGATCGGCGCGCGCATCTCGTACAACGAGATCGATATGGTCCTCTTCTTCTGCGACCCCGCCAACCCGCAGTATAACGACAGCCTGACCTATATCACCAAGCTCTGCGACCAGAACAACATCCCCTTTGCCACCAACCTCGCCACCGCTGAAATGCTCATCATGGGCCTTGCCCGCGGCGACCTCGACTGGCGCGATATCGTCAACCCGAAGACGAAGCCTTTCACCACCTGAGCGTAAAATCAGGCAAGTTTAAATACGATTAGTAATTTTCAATTTTTAATATACAAACAGGAGTGGATTTTACCATGATGCAATCCCGTACACACAACTGCGGCGAGCTTCGCGCGCAGCATGCCGGTGAGCACGTCAAGCTCGTCGGCTGGATGGAGAACGTCCGCGAAGTCGGCGGCAGCCTCGCCTTTGTGGTGCTGCGCGACTTCTACGGCACGACGCAGATCGTCGTCGAGACGAGCGAGCTGCTCGCCCAGATCAAGGGCTACAACAAAGAGAGCACCATCTCCGTCGAGGGCACCGTGCGCGAGCGCGCGAGCAAGAACCCCAATCAGCCCACCGGCGACATTGAGGTCGTTCCCGAGAAGATCGAGCTGCTCGGCCGCTGCCGCTACAACTCCCTGCCGTTCGAGATCAACCGCAGCCGCGAGGCGGACGAGACCCAGCGCCTCAAGTACCGCTATCTTGACCTGCGCAATCCCGCCGTCAAGAAGAACATCATCCTGCGCTGCAACGTCATCGCCGCGCTGCGCAAGGCCATGATGGAGCACGACTTCCTCGAGATCACCACCCCGATCCTGACGGCCTCCTCCCCCGAGGGCGCGCGCGACTACCTCGTCCCCGCACGCAAGCACCCCGGCAAGTTCTACGCCCTGCCGCAGGCCCCGCAGCAGTTCAAGCAGCTGCTGATGACCTCCGGCTTTGACCGTTACTTCCAGATCGCGCCGTGCTTCCGTGATGAGGACGCACGCGGCGACCGCAGCCCCGGCGAGTTCTATCAGCTCGATATGGAGATGGCGTTCGCCTCACAGGAAGACGTCTTCGCCGTCTGCGAGGACGTCCTGCCCCCGATCTTCGCGAAGTTTGGCACGTATGACATCGCATCTCAGCCCCCGTTCCGCCGCATCAAGTACCTCGACGCGCTCGAGATTTACGGCAGTGATAAGCCGGACCTGCGCATCGACCTGACCGCGACGAACGTCTCCTCCCTCTTCGAGGGAAGCAGCTTTGAGGTCCTTGCGGACAAGACCGTCAAGGCTGTCGCGATCTCCAACTGCTCGCTCACGCGCAAGCAGATCGACAAGCTCCTGACCGACTGCGAGGTGCAGGCGGGCGCGAAGGGCTACTGGTTCAAGGTCGACGAAAAGGGCGACCTCGCCGGCGGCATCGCGAAGTTTGTCGACAAGGAAGCTGCTTCCAAGCTCCTGCCGCTCGAGCCTAACACGCTCGTGCTCGTCGCGGGCGGCGAGCTGGCCACCAAGCTCGTCGGCGTGATGATCAAGACGTTCGGCCCCGCGTGCGAGGGGCACATGGACAAGGAGCGCTACGAGTTCTGCTGGATCGTCGACTTCCCGATGTATGAGATCGGCGACGAGAGCGGCGAGCTCGAGTTCTGCCACAACCCGTTCTCCATGCCCGCCGGCGGCCTCGACGTGCTGCTCAAGGCCGAGCGCGGCGAGATCGACCCGCTCACCATCACCGCCGACCAGTACGACCTCGTCTGCAACGGCGTGGAGCTCTCTTCCGGCGCGGTCCGTAACCACGACCCTGAGATCATGATCAAGGCCTTCGAGCTCGTCCGCCTCGGCGAAGAGGACGTGAAGGCCAAGTTCCCCGCCATGTACAACGCCTTCTGCTACGGCGCGCCCCCGCACGCCGGTATCGCCCCGGGCGTCGACCGCATGGTCATGCTGCTCGCCGGTGAAGATTCCATCCGCGAGATCATTCCCTTCCCGATGAACAAGAACGCCCAGGATATCATGATGGGCGCGCCCAGCGAGGTGACGCAGAAGCAGCTTGACGAGCTGCATATTGCGGTCACGGCGCATGAAGAAGAATAATTTAGCTCTCACTGCGTGAGGGTGCAATGGTTTCCCTGCGCCGCGCAGGGGAACGGCAAAAGGGGGGCTATTCTCTTTCCTCGGAAAGAGAATAGCCCCCCTTACACCCCCCAAGAGAAAGGGACGAGGGGCCTTCCCCCTCGCCCCCGCACATTGGCAGTCTCGATCTTGAAGAGCTGCTCAGCCTGCGGAATCGGGTGCGGTGTACATGGCTTCGCCATGAATCCCTGCATTTCGTTACTGCTCTCAACCGCGCCTTACTATCGTGAGGCGCGAGTGACGTTTGCTTGGCGGCAGACTGCGTGCCGAATGCGGCATTGCTAACGCTCGCCGCATTGAGGAGACTGGCGGTAGACGGAAATTACTGCGCACTTCTATAAGATCAGCAGAGCGGCAGCGGATAATAGAAGCAGAGGCAAATCGTATAGCAATGCCAACGCGGCAACGCCGCGCTATGGGCAGTGCAATCGGCAAGCATTGCAGCTCTTCGAGCTGCTCGCTTGCAATGGGAAACGCCTTTCTTTTGGACGGTCACACCGCCCGTTTTCTTTCTCGGGAAAGAAAATGGGGGGTGTGCTCCTGCGGCGCGCACGCCGCATATCCCTCCGCGCGGTGCGCGGAGAATCCGTCAAGTATCTTCTTGACAAAAAATCCCCAGCATGGTATGCTGACCACAACAAAAGGCATTGAGAAAGAAGCCTTTTCTTTTCACCCGCTCAAGAGAGGGGACGGCCGGTGCAAGTCCCTGCGGAACGGAAAAGGCGGCGCTTTTGAGCCGCGCGGCGGAAATGCCGCGCCGGTCCCTCCGTTACAAGGGAACGAAGTGCCCCGCATCCAGCGGGGAATTCAGGTGGAACCACGGACAATGATTTGTTCGCCCTGAGCCTACTTTAATAGGCTCAGGGCGTTTTTTATCTCCTGAGCCAAGTACCGAAAGGAGAAATTCACCATGAAAAACACCGAAAAGACGATGGACAAGATCGTCGCGCTGTGCAAAAACCGCGGCTTTGTCTTCCCCGGCAGCGAGATCTACGGCGGCCTTGCCAACACCTGGGACTACGGCCCCCTCGGCGCCGAGCTCAAGAAGAACATCAAGAACGCCTGGTGGAAGAAGTTCGTGCAGGAGAATCCCTACAACGTCGGCCTTGACGCCGCGATCCTGATGAACCCGCAGACCTGGGTAGCAAGCGGCCATCTCGGCGGCTTCTCTGATCCTCTGATGGACTGCCGCGAGTGCCATGAGCGCTTCCGCGCCGACAAGGTCATTGAGGACTGGTGCGCCGAGACCGGCTTCGAGCTTTCCAAGCCCATCGACGCCTTCTCCCAGCAGGAGATGAAGGACTTTGTCGAAGAGCACAACATCCCCTGCCCCACCTGCGGCAAGCACAACTTCACCGATATCCGTCAGTTTAACCTCATGTTCAAGACGTTCCAGGGCGTGACCGAGGACGCAAAGAACACCGTCTACCTCCGCCCCGAGACCGCGCAGGGCATCTTCGTCAACTTCAATAACGTCCAGCGCACCACGCGCAAAAAGCTCCCGTTCGGCATCGGCCAGATCGGCAAGTCCTTCCGCAACGAGATCACGCCGGGCAACTTCATCTTCCGCGTGCGCGAGTTCGAGCAGATGGAGCTCGAGTTCTTCTGCAAGCCGGGCACTGACCTTGAGTGGTTCAACTACTGGCGCACGTTCTGCCACAACTGGCTGCTCTCCATCGGCCTGAAGGACGAGAACCTCCGCCTGCGCGACCACGATCCCGAGGAGCTGTGCTTCTACTCCAAGGCAACGACGGACTTCGAGTTCCTCTTCCCGTTCGGCTGGGGCGAGCTCTGGGGCGTTGCCGACCGCACGGACTACGACCTCACGCAGCATCAGAACACCAGCGGCGTGAAGATGGTCTATCGCGAGGGCGAGGGCAAGGATATGGTCGAATACGTCCCCTACGTCATCGAGCCGTCGCTCGGCGTGGAGCGCAGCGTGCTCGCGGTCCTGTGCGACGCCTACGATGAAGAGGTCGTCGGCCAGGACAAGAAGGGCAACGACGACGTGCGCGTCGTGCTGCACTTCCACCCCGCACTCGCCCCCTTCAAGGCCGCGATCCTGCCGCTTTCCAAGAAGGACGTGCTCGCCGGTCCCGCGATGGAGCTCTACAACGAGCTTTCCAAGGAATTCATGGTCGACTACGACGAGACCGGCTCGATTGGCAAGCGCTACCGCCGCGAGGACGAGATCGGCACGCCGTACTGCATCACCTTTGACTTCGACACCGTCGGCGACGAGGCCAACGGCATCGCGGCCGACCACTGCGTCACCATCCGCGAGCGTGACAGCATGGAGCAGGTCCGTATCCCCATCGATCAGGTCAAGGACTTCCTGCGCGAAAAGTGCGCGTTCTGATTCGCTGAGCTTTTCAACACCATATTGCAGAAGATGAGATTTGCTTATGGAATTTTTTGATGTGATTGCTCGCCGCGGCAGCTATCGCGGTGAGTTTGAGCAATCCTCCATTTCTCAGGAAGAGCTATACCGTATTCTGGATGCCGGTATTCGCGCCCCATCCGGTTATAATCTGCAAACGGCCACTTTTTACGCTGTTACGGATGAATTACTGCGCCGCAGCCTCGCTGAAATTTTTCCCACCAAAGCCGTGCAGACTGCCCCCGTCATTCTCGTCGTCACTTCCCAATGTATACACAGCGGAGATCATAACCTCCAGTTTGAAACGGAAGATTACGCCGCCGCCACAGAAAATATCATGTTGGCGATCACCGCTTCCGGCTATGCCGGAGTCTGGATGGATGGCATGATGAAATTCGATGGTCATACTGATGCTGTCCGCCAACTGCTTCATATTCCGGACAGCGAAACACCTCGTACCATCATTCCGTTCGGAAAACCTGCCGGGCCGGTAAGTCAGCGCCCTAAAAAAGCATTTCACGAGCGTGTTCACATTCTGTAAAACAAAACAATTCGAGCGGATGAGTTGTCTCTATAAAGAGACAACTCATCCGCTTTTTTACCGAACGATCCAACCAATGTATTGTGCAGACAAGTACGATTTGTCAGTGCTCTCTTAGTTGCGTTTTTCCTGTCGAAATGATATACTTTATTATTATGCTTTCAGAAAGGGGATGTCCCCAACATGCGTTTTTTCTCTTCTCTGGTGCGGCCTGACGAGTCGACGGGCGCGGTGATGCGCTGGGTGCACCGCATCTGGGTCTTCTTCTGGCTCACGGTGCTGGGCGCTGGCATTGGCCTTCTCTCGCTCTACCTCACGGCACATTCCTACGCAAGCATCGACGCGACGGCACTCTTGCAGTCGTACTTCAAAATTCCGCTGCTCGTCATGATGAACCTGCTCGCGCCGATCCTGCTCGTCTACCTCGGCTTTTTTCTCTTCGCGCGGCCGTGGGCGGCTTACTTACTTTCGGCGCTGCCGTTTTTCACGCTCGCGCTCGCGAGCTACTACAAGGTGCAGCTGCGCGGCGACCCCGTGCTCGCCACCGACCTGCGGCTCATCCGCACGGCGGGCGGCATCATGGGCAACTACACATTCGAAATTTCCGCGCCCGTGATCGTCGTTCTTGAGGGTTTTGTGCTGATGCTCGTGCTCTCGTGCCTGATGCTCCGAAAAGAGCGCATGAGCCCGCGCTCCCGCCTTGCGGGCATCATGCTCATGCTCTCAGTCACGCTCGCGTGCTATTTTGAGCTCTACACCAGTTCTTCTATCTACAAAGAAACCGCCAACAACGACCTCATTTCCCCGTGGTCGGCGGTCGAGGTCTACATCTCTCGCGGCACGACGTATCCGTTCCTACACAGCGTGCAGGACATGTTCCCCGAGCCGCCGGAGGGCTACCGCGAGAGCGAGGCCAAGCAAATCCTTGAGCAGTATGCGGACACCGACATTCCCGACGAGCAGAAGATCACGGTCGTCGGCATCATGCTCGAGGCGTTCTCCGATCTGTCCGACTTCCCCCAGTTAAATGAAATCTCCGCCGTGCGGAATCTCTACGAGCCGCTGCACGAGCTCGAGAGCCGCAGCGTCTCGGGCAACCTCCTCACGAATATCTTCGCCGGCGGCACGACGAACACCGAATGGGGCTTCCTCACGGGGTACAGCCAGCACGAGGAGTTCCGCGGCCCGATCAATTCCTACGTCCGCTACTTCAAGGATCAGGGCTACGACGCGCTCTACCGCCATCCCGGCTACTCGTGGTTCTACAATCGCAGCAACGTCAACGAATACCTCGGCTTTGACGAGTGCGTCTTTAACGAATCGGGCTTCGGCGACCTCATCTCCATCGAGGACGCGCTCTTCAAGTCCGACACCGTGCTCGTCGACTACCTCTTAAACGACATCGACTCGCGCACGGAGGACGATGCCCCGCTCTTCCTCTTCTCCGTCTCGTACCAGAACCACGGGCCGTACAGCTCCGAAACCTACTGGGATGAGTACGTCACGCCCGCCAAGACCGGCTGGTCGATGGAAAGCTGCTGCGTCATCAACAACTACCTGGCCGGCATCCGCAGCACGATCGAGCAGATGCGCCGCCTCACGCGCGAGCTGGAAGCCCGCGATGAGCCCATCGTGCTCGTGCTCTTCGGCGACCACAAGCCGTGGATGGGCAACGGCAGCAGCGTGTATGCCGAAATGGGCGTCAATCTTGACGTGTCCACGCAGGACGGCTTCTACAACTACTTCTCCACGCCCTACCTCATTTACGCCAACAAGGCTGCCAAGCAGACGCTCGGTCAGGACTTCCGCGGCGACGGCGGCGACATTTCCCCGTGCTTCCTGATGGACAAGCTCTTCTTCGAGTGCGGCTGGACGGGCGACGGCTTCATGCAGCTCCAGCGCGAGACGCGCGCCGTCACGCCGCTGATGCACGAGGACGGCTACCGCATGGTCGACGGTTCCATCACGCTTGACGTGCCCCCAGATGTTGCCGAGGTCTGCCGCAGGTACCTCTGCGCGCAGTATTACCGCGAACAGCACTTTGTTTCCGAATCATAAAAAGGAGAATCGCCATGAAATCTTTCAAAATTACCGCACTTTCCCTCGTCCTGGTTCTGCTTCTCGCCGCCTGCGGCGCGAAAAACGACACCCCCGATGAACCCGCCGTCGATCCGACGCCGGAACCTCCTATCGAGCAGCCGGTGGAAAAAACGCCCGATGAGCGCATCAACGACATCATCGCAGGCATGAGTCTTGAGGAAAAGGTCGGCCAGCTCTTCTTCGTCCGCTGCCCCGAAACGGGCGCGGCGGAGGACGTCGAAACCTATCACCTCGGCGGCCTGCTGCTCTTCGGCAGGGACTATAAGGATGCAAACGGCGACTGGCTCACGGAGGACGACTTCACCGCGGCGCTCGCGTCCTATCAGGACGCGGCGGCCATCCCGCTTTTCATCGGCAGCGATGAAGAGGGCGGCACGGTCACGCGCGCGAGCAAAAACCCGAACCTCTTCTCCGAACCTCTCCCCTCCCCGCAGGAGCTCTATGCCGCGGGCGGCCTCGACGGGCTGCTCGAACGAACGCTCAGCTACAACCAGAAGCTCAAAGCGTTCGGCGTCAACGTGAACTTCGCCCCCGTGTGCGATGTGTCGACGAATCCCGACAACTTCATCTACGCGCGCTCGTTCGGGCAGGACGCACAGACGACCGCGGACTATATCTCAAGTGTCGTGCCCGTCTATGCGCAGTCCGGTATCGCCTGCGTCTTAAAGCACTTCCCCGGCTACGGCAACAACGCCGACACGCACACGGGCATCGCGCTCGACGCGCGCCCGTACACCACGTTTGAAAAGTCCGACCTCGTCCCCTTTGAATCCGGCATCGCCGCGGGCGCGCCGTTCGTGCTCGTGAGCCACAACATCGTCGAGTGCATGGACGGCGCGTATCCCGCGTCCCTTTCGGCGAAGGTCCACACGCTGCTGCGCGACACGCTCGGCTTCACCGGCGTCATCGTGACGGACGATCTCGCGATGGATGCCGTCAAAGCCTACGCGCAGGACGGCAGCGCCGCCGTGCTGGCCATTCAGGCGGGCAACGACATGATCGTGACCACCGACTATCAGACGCAGATCCCGCAGGTGATCGCCGCCGTCCAGTCCGGCGAGATCGCCGAAAGCGATATTGACGCGCACGTTTTCCGCGTGCTGCACGAAAAACAGGCGCTCGGCCTGATCGACTAAAGGAGAACCCCATGGAAACAAGAAAACTCTACTATGAAGATCCCTTTCAGAAGGGCTTTGCCACCACCGTCGTCTCCTGCGACGCTGTCAAGGGCGGCTACGCCGTTGTGCTCGCGGAGACGGCCTTCTACCCAGAGGGCGGCGGCCAGCCGTATGACACCGGCGTTTTGGGCGAGGTGAACGTGCTCGAGGTCCACGAGAAAAACGGCGTTATCACGCACCTTTGCGACAAGCCCTTCGAGGTGGGAAAGAGCGTCTCCGGCAAGATCGACTGGGCGCGCCGCTTCGACCACATGCAGCAGCATTCGGGCGAGCACATCTGCTCGGGCCTCATCTGCGAGCGCTTCCACTGCGACAACGTCGGCTTCCACATGGGCGCGGACGTCGTCACGATCGACTTCAACGCCGACATTTCGTGGGATGAACTTATGGAGATTGAACAGCTCGCCAACCTGTACATCTATGAGGATCACCCCATCGACATCCAGTTCTATCGCGGCGCGGAGCTCGACAAGGTCGAGTACCGCAGCAAAAAGCCGCTCGAGGGCGACGTGCGCATCGTCTCCTTCCCCGGCGCGGACTGCTGCGCCTGCTGCGGCACGCACGTTGTGCGTTCCGGTCAGGTGGGACTCGTCAAGTTCCTCTCCGTGCAGAAGTTCCGCGACGGCGTTCGCATCGAACTTCTTTCCGGCAAGCGCGCGCACCGCTACCTTTCGGATTGCTGGGCGCAGGACGTGCGTATCGCACAGGCGCTCTCCGTCAAGCCGAACGCGAGCTTTGCGGGCGTCGAGCGCGTGCTCGCTGAGCTTTCCGCGCTCAAGCAGCGCTGCGCAAAGCTCGAAGAGTCCGTCTTCGCCCAGACCGCCGCACAGTACGAAGGCAAGGGCGACGTCCTGCTCTTTGAAGACGAGATGTCCGGCGACAGCCTGCGCAAGCTCTGCGACGCGGTCACGAACCACTGCGGCGGCCGCTGCGCGGTCTTTGCCGGCGCGGACGGCGCGTACAAGTACGCCATCGGGCATGTCGGCGGAGACCTTCGTGAGCTCACGAAAAAGATGAATGCCGAGCTTTCTGGCCGCGGCGGCGGCAAGCCGAATTTTGTGCAAGGCAGCGTGGCCGCTGCACGCGGGGAAATTGAAAGATTTTTCGCAGAATAATTTGCAATGATTCCCGCACCAATGCGGGAGGAGTTTCCCCTGCACCGTGCAGGGGTACGGCAAAGGGGGCTATTCTCTTTCACAAAAGAGAATAGCCCCCTTTAGATCCCCCAAGAGAAAGGTTTAGATTGGCAGTTTGGAGCTTGAACAATCTTTGTGCCTCCGGAATGCAGCTGCCTGCGCGCGGCTTTGCCGCGTTAGCATTGCTATACGATTTGACTTGCTCCTACTATCCGCTGCCGCTCTGCTCATCTTGTAGGAGTGCAAACTAATTTCCGCCTACCGGAGCACTCATCAATGCGGCGAGCGCAGCAATGCCGCATTCGGCAAGCAGTCTGCCGCCAAGCAATCGTCACTCGCGCCTCACGATAGTAAGGCGCGGTTACAAAACGGTGACGAAACGCACGGATTCATGGCGAAGCCATGTACACCGCACCTGATTGCGCAGCGCGTGCAGCTCTTCACTCTACAAACTGCCAATGTCGGGGGTCGAGGGGAACTCCCCTCGCCTTTCTCTGGGGGATTTAAAGGGGGTATTCTCTTCGGAAAGAGAATACCCCCTTTATTGCCCGTTTCCGCACAGTGCGGAAAACTCCCGCCCGCGACGCGGGCTTTGTTTTTGCTTGAAAAGGAAAAATCAGAACCCAAACCCGCTGAGGCCGAGTCCGCTCGTCAGCGCGTTCATCTTCCCGTCCATCGCCTCTTCGGCCTGGCGGAGCGCTTCGTTCACGGCGGAGATGATGAGGTCTTGGAGCATTTCCACGTCCTCGGGGTCGACCGCCTCGGGCTTGATGGTGATGCTCGTGACTTCCTTCTTGCCGTTGACCTCGGCGCTGACAACACCGCCGCCGACGCTCGCACTGAAGGTCTTCTCCTCGACCTCCTGCTGCGCCTTCTGCATGTCCTCCTGCATTTTCATGATCTGCTGCTGCATCTGCTGCTGCTTGAGCATCTGGCCGCTGCCGTTGGAAAAGCCGCGGCGTGCGCTGTAACCCTTTGCCATAGTTGTTGTCTCCTTTTATTTTACTGTAAAATTGTCGAATTTACTGCCCATTCGCAGGAGGTCCTGCATCTTGTCGCGCTTTTTCGCGCCCGGGCGCTCGCCCACAAGGAAGCGAACGCGGATCTCCCGTCCGACCGCGCGGGACGTGACCTCGCTCAAAACGTCTGTCACGACCTTCTGGTCGAGCATGGACTTCTGCACCTCGGTCGAGCAGTAGACGGTGAGAAGGTCATCCTTCACGTCGCCCTGCGCCATGCCGATGAACGCGCGCTTATCGGGCGTCAGGCGGTTTTTGTAGCTCTCCATGAGCTGGTAGAAAATTTCATCATCGCCACTCTCGCCGCTCGCCGGCGCTTCCTGCGCAGGCGCGGGTGCTGCTGCTATCTTTGGCGCTGCGGCCTTCGGTGCGGGCGCGACCGGCTCACCGTAGGGCGGCGGTGCGTCATAGTCGTCGGGCAGCGGCGGCTCGTCCCACGGAAGCGGCGCTTCCTCGGCGGACTTTGCGCTCTCTGTGGGCGCTTCCGCGGCCTTCTGCGGTGCGGGTGCGGCCTTTTGCGCCGTCGCGGGAGCAGGTGCGCTCGCCGGTGCAGACACGGGATGCTTCGCCGCGAACTGCACGCCCGCGGCGATCTGCTCTTCGAGCCGCGCGATGCGCGCGCCAAGTGCCGCCAAATCACCGGAGAGTGTTTCGTCGCAGAGCTTCAGAATGCAGAGCTCTGCGTCCGTGCGGCGGTTCACGCTGAACTGGAGCTGCGCCGCCGTCTCCTGCAAGATCGTACAGAGCTGGATGAAGCGTGCGCTCGTCCCCTGCGCGCGCAGGCTTCGGAGCGTTGCAGCGTCATAAGCGCCGCTGAGTAAGCTCTCGCCGCCCTCCCCCGCCGTCGCGCTGATGAGCAGCTCGCGCGAGAGGGTCGAGAGCTCGCCGAGCACTGCGCCCACATCCTTACCGCCGTCGTAGAGCTTACCGAGAAGCTCGAGTGCCCGGCGCGCATCGCGCGTCAGGATCAGCGACATGAGCTGTGCGGTCTGCACGTTTCCGGCCAAACCCAGCGCGTCGAGCACGGCGTTCGCGTCGATCGCGCCGCCCACGGCCGCGCACTGGTCAAGAAGACTCAGCGCATCTCGCAGCGCGCCGTCCGACAAGCGAGCCAACAGCGCTGCGCCGTCCTCCTTTAAGTCGATATTCTCCTGCCCCGCGATGTAGTTGAGCCTGCCTACAATGTCTTTCGGCTGGATGCGGCGGAACGAAAAGCGCTGGCAGCGCGAGAGAATGGTCGCGGGCACCTTGTGCAGCTCCGTTGTCGCCAGAATGAACATCAGATGCTCGGGCGGCTCCTCCAAGATCTTGAGCAGTGCGTTGAACGCGGGCGTCGAAAGCATGTGGACTTCGTCGACGATATACACGCGTTTTTTTACCTGCGCGGGCGAATAGATGGCCTCGTCACGCAGCGCGCGCACGCTGTCCACGCCGTTGTTCGACGCCGCGTCCAGCTCGACCACGTCGAGCAGCCGCCCGCTCTCGATGCCAAGGCAGCTCGGGCAGCGGTTGCAGGGGTTGCCGTTTTCCGGATGCTCGCAGTTGACCGCGCGCGCAAGTATTTTGGCGCAGGTCGTCTTGCCCGTGCCGCGCGTGCCGGTGAAAAGATAGGCGTGCGACAGCCGCCCCTCCGCCACCTGGCGCTGCAAGGTCTCGGTGATATGCTCCTGACCGACCACGTCGGCAAATGTTTTGGGACGCCACTTGCGGTAAAGCGCCTGATACATCCGCAGCCCTCCCTTACAATAGAAATACTCCCCCGTATACAGCTGCGGAACCGGCGTCCTTGCGGCACATGGATGGTCCCGCTTAATGCTGCTCGGTTCCCCGCCTGACATGGTTCGCAGGTACCCATTGCGCAAGACCGGTTCCGCAGCTGTATGCGGAGGAGTTGTTGAACAAATGGTATTCTACTATATTTCAGAAAAAATATCAACAGAAAAATGAAAAAGGGGCTTCACAAATTCAAAAAAGTGTGTTATGATAATCCGCGCTGGGAGACCAGCATTGCTATTTGGGCCTGTAGCTCAGTTGGGAGAGCGTACGGTTCGCATCCGTAAGGTCGTGGGTTCGAATCCCTTCAGGTCCACCAAAAAGAAGAGCACCGCTTTGCGGTGCTCTTCTTTTTGGTATCCGTAGGACATTTAACAGCGCACAAACAAATGAATTGCTTGTGCACCAAGGTTTTCGCACAGCGAAAACACTTGTGACGCGCCGCTCGGCGCGTTTTTTTGTTTCACGCGCCGCAGGCGGCTTAACCCAAGGGTAATTAAAATGCTCGGTGGAAGTGAATCCCACCTCCGCCAAGATTTTGCTGCGCAAAATGCTTGCACGGCGCAAATGCGCCGGTTTTGGTATCCGTGGGACATTTAACAGCGCACAAACAAATGAATTGCTTGTGCACCAAGGTTTTCGCAAAGCGAAAACGCTTGTGACGCGCCACTTGGCGCGCTTTTTTGTTTTTCCGCAGACGGCTTAAAGGTTCTGATATGCTCCCTTCAAAGTAGACAGCGGAAAAAACAAAACTGTCGAAACGGAGGGAGCAATTATTATGAGCTTAAA
>ENA-ORLY01000517-ORLY01000517.1-human-gut-metagenome-genome-assembly--contig:-NODE-517-length-53561-cov-6.681699_pt1 | contig 53561 bp, 47 predicted proteins | sample MGYA00243071_ERZ508832 | MGnify/ENA primary metagenome ERZ508832 (study PRJEB26277, sample SAMN04329777) | human gut metagenome | biome: human-associated habitat | host: Homo sapiens | place: USA... | reverse complement strand
TTAACTGCCCTCGGCCTTGATGGTCGGGGGCGTTTTGTTATGAACACAACTTCCAGAACACCCCCGCAGATGCTCCAGTCGTTTCGGGATGGTCCCCGGTGATGCCGTATTTCCCAGCACTATCATTTCTGTCGCGATAAACTGGAACGCGAACTTAAAGCTGATTTCTGACGCCGCTTTTTTGTGTTTCTCAGCCGCTTTTGTTGCCTCACGCCGTATCAGGTTGTAAGCCAGCAACATGCCCCACACCTCCTGTTCCAGCAGCTCAACCTTACGGCTTCTCAGCACCAGGGCATTGTTCAGCAGGCTGCTTTTCAGGTTTCTGAACCCGACTTCGATTTCCCATCGTGAATGGTAAAGTTCCGCTACCTCTTTTGCTTTGTAGCGGTCTGCCGGGAGTGATGTCAGCACCGTTTTCTCCACACCGTTCACCTCATAAGTCACCGCCCGGGCGTACCAGAACTCTGGCAGTGCAGGATTCTTTTTCCTCGCCTGCAGCGACACCTTCAGTTTCAGAAGCCTGTCTCCGGGACCGTAACTTTCTTCTGTTTCTGCCGCGATATTCTTCCACGCAGGCAGTAGCCAGTGGCGGTTACAACCCAGCTGGCTCAGCGTCAGCAGCAGGTCTGCGCTGTAAAAGAGCTTGTCAAACAGCGTAATGGAGTTATCCGGGATGGTGGCGAGCATGGAGTGAGCCAGCACGGTTTCGCTCCGCCGGTAAGGTGCGGTCACGGCATTCAGCAAAATGTGGCTTCCCAGATTCATCAACGCAACCAGACGCATAACCGGGTAGGCGCTCTGCCGCTCAGTGGATGTGTTGGCAGAGCCATAATATTCACGCAACTCAGGTTCATCAGGTGTCCTGAACTGTGCGCCATCAATGGCAAAAAGCTGCAGGCCGTGCCAGTCATCCTTCAGGTAACGTTCCGAGCCCCATGTCTGTGCGGTCTGGCGGAAGAGCTATTCCACCGGGGCGGCCCCCACGCGCTGACGCGCCTGGGTGACAGCGCTGCGGGCCAGCAGGTTGATCCCCGCTTCGCCATCCGCGCTCAGGTTCAGACGGCGAACCACATCGGTAATTGGCTCATTGCGGAAAAAGGCCATGGCCACCACCATCCAGATAACCATGTCCCCCGGTAAACGACGGCGGCGAACGGTCGCATGCGCAGAAAGCGTCAGACAGTGCTGTATCCACTCGACGGGAAGGTGCTCTGCAAACAGTTGTGCAGAGGGCGGTGGCATAAGCGGATGGTCACTGAAATCGAGCAGATCATTGAGAAGTGGCATAAGAAAACGGCTCCCTGTTGTGGAAGCCGTTATAGTGCCGCAGTTTAAGGATCGGTCAACCGATCCTTAACTGATCGGCATTGTCCATCGTGAGGGCTTTCATGTTACTAGGAGCCGCGGCTCCTTTGCGTATCCTTTTATGTCTCCTCACCGTCTGGTCGGTGTCTTGCTGAGACTTCTAACTTCCTGTTTTTGTTGGTGTTGTCCTTGCACCGTCCAATCATGATTGGGCTGGCGGAGTCTGAATTGGTTGTGTAACCAGTTGTTTTATAATACTTAACCTTCAATTCAATTTTCAATTTGGTCCCATTGTTGGTCCTAAAAGAAAATGTCAGGTTTTTTTGCAGGGGAGGGGAGGTTACAGCAGGAGCCTCTTTGTCTGTGAGATTAGCATTTTGCTTTCCTTTAGTCTGCTCTGTATTTTAGCGTTTATTTCACATTAGTTTTTAGCAAGCCGGTAGAGCGCCTTGCTCGCAGAATATCCACTACGGAAATATACGGGGTTTGTTCTTGCCACGAAAATCCCTTTCGGTCGATACGAACCAGTTCGTACTTTTCGACCAGGAAATTCACCGCATCAGCAAGTGTTATTCCCGCCTCGATATGTTCTTCGATAGCAGCGTCGTCGTGGAATGGCGTGTCGTTGAGTGTGAGGCCGTAATGCTGCTCCAGCAGATACGTTAACAGTTGCTGCCAGACCTGTACGGGCGACAGGCGTGACGAAACTGGCACCGTGGTCGGTACAGATAAAATGTGCATGAGTTGAGTCCTGATAAAAGAATAGAAGCTGTTACTGGCTCGATGTCTGAGGATAAATAACGATGTAAACGTAGCCATGAGAGCCGAGAGTATCCGCCTCGCAGGTGAGTCCGTTATGATGCAACGTGACGCAATGCTGATGGCGTGGATTTAGTTCACCGGTTGTCAGCATCAATTCAAGCTGTTTCATCACTAGCGGAAATGCTTGATCCAGACGTAGCGCCTCCTCCTCATTAAACGCACCGCTAATATCTGCACGGTCCGCCAGAAAATGCAGGCGACGGCCTTCCTGCACAAGCCTTGCACCGAAGCACGGCGTCATGTCGCGCTTCAGTCCCCATGAATTTTTCATTTTTCTACTCCTAAATATCAGTTAGTTGTGATGCACATAAGGCGTGTATACGGGCCATGGTTGTCACAACGACGTTCTGCATAAACCGCCAGTACACCGGAAATCTCCGCGATATCCTGACCAGTGTAATGACTGGCGCTGTCGTGCCACTGGTATTTGCCTGTGCAGTAACGAAAGATCCGGGAATCCGGATGCTGTTGCTGAATTGCCATCGCGGCCCTTTTATCGATGATTTTCATGGTTGCCTCATAGCCAGCCACGTTCAGCAAAAGAAAGTACATCACCGATACCAACAATAAGATGGTCCAGCACCCGTACCTCTACTATTGCTAACGCTTTCACCAGATGTTGAGTGATGTGTTGATCCTGTTTACTAGGTTCTGTCTCTCCGGATGGATGGTTATGGGCAAGAATCACAGCGGCAGCGTTATGGCGTAGCGCCAGTTTCACAACTTCACGTGGATGGACTTCAGTATGGTTAATCGTGCCTGTAAATAGCGTCTCGCATTGCAGAAGACGGTTCTGATTATCAAGATATAAAACAATAAAAACTTCGCGCTCCTGCAAAGCAAGACGTAGTTGTAGCCAGGTTTTCGTGAAGGTTGTGGAATTAAATTGCTCGCCAGGCTGGCGCTGATATTTTTCCAGTAAGCGGAGAGCGCGACGAATGGTGCGTGCTTCAGTTACCGGAAGATCATGAGGAAGATTTATTTCTGACATGACGGGGCCTTAGAGGTAATAGTAAAAGTCGTTTACGAAGCAAGTTGAAGCATATTTTCAGCCATCACCCATAGAGCGCGATTAAGCTTTACGTCTCCGTCGATACCTTTGACCGCACGGGTTTGAGCACGCCTACCTTTCGTCGTTCGTCCCGATAGCCCGCCTTTTATCAAGTTCTCCTGAATGCGTTGGTAAGTAGTCCACAGGTCATTGCTCTCATCCTGCCAGCGGCGCGGGGAAAGGATCTGCGATTCCGTCACCGGTTGATGCTCTTCACCAAAGCGATAGGTTAATGCCGCTTTCGCCATCGCCTCCTGTGCTGGTGGTGGTAACAAAAGCGATTGCATGGCATCGCGCTTCTCCTCCACTTGGTCAAATATCCCCAGCACTTCGTAAGCCCCTTCAATGACTTTCTCCACCACATTGCCTTTATGCGGCACACGTACCTCACCAAAACTCTCACCGCAAATCAGTCCATTCTGGCAGACTGCACGAAATAGCCCCGGCAACATTTGGTATGCGCTGGAACCATCATGGCTGTTGAGCAGAATGATTTCCGGCACCTGCTTACCGGTGATTTGCCCTTCACGGCGCAGGCGCAGCATGTGTTTCGTGTGCTCTCGCTTGCTCTGGTCGCGCACTCGAGTCTGGCAGGCAAAGAATGGCTGAAAGCCTTCACGCTGCAGGTTATCAAGCAGGGTAATGGTCGGGATGTAGGTGTACCGCTCACTGCGTGATTCATGTTTTTCTTCGCTGAACACACTCGGGACATAGTGCGCTAGTTCATCTCGGGTTAATGGACGATCACGGCGAACGAGATTGACCGCACCAAAGCGGCTTGCTAATCGCATGGAATAACTCCTTATTAATAAAAATAAATCCCTTGTTCATGATTGAGCAAGAGTTGAATGTTTTTAATGATAAAATAACGTTGTATTCGGTTGGGTAATATAGGTGTGATTTAAATTCTATCTGATTTTTATTATCCATTATATGTGATAACTCCAGACTAAAATTTAATGTTTTGGGATTTTGATTTGCCAGAAATAATAGTTTTCTTCTTTTATTGCCATCTTTGCGATTTGTGGATAGCTAATGGCGGTTGTCTATGTAGGGATCATGTAAGAGTTATTGTTAAGTGATAATAGGTTAGTTATAACAGGACCCATGCTAATTAAATATCATGAAGTAGTTACTTTATGTTGGTAATGTAAATCGAAGGATGTAATCAGTGGTGAGGGTAGATTATGTATTGTGATATAACAGACTTGGTTCCGAAAACTATTCAGTATAAATATATCAAATCCTATGGACCCCTAAATAAATATCAGCTAAAACGGATAGAGCAGACAATTGATAAAGCACTGGGTGAATATCCAAGGGTGATGGCAATAAGGGTGGAGCTTCATATGCCCGTACGCAGGCCGCTCTGCGATATGCTCCTTGCCGATGATTATGCCAGAACAGATGCTGCTGCAATCTCACGGTTCAATGCTTCACTTAATGCGAAGATAAAGCACTATGAGCTTAAACAGAAAAAGGCAGGTAAGCGGGTACGTGAAACTTCATCTCGTATTGTGTGGGCCAGGGAGTTCTGTCCTACGAATAATAAAAAACACTATCACGTTTTGCTTCTACTTAACCGGGATGCTTTTAATAGTCTTGGATCGTTTGAGAGTGATAATGGAATACTGCTTCGTCTTATCCGTGAAGCATGGATGAGCGCTATTAATTTGATTTATCCTAAAAATAAAGAACTGGTACAGATACCTGACAATCCTTGCTATTACATAAGTGCAAAAAACGGTAAGCAAAGTGAATCTTACAGAGAGCTGATATTTCGCTCAAGTTATCTTGCTAAAGAGGAAAGTAAATGTTTTACAGATGGGGAGCGAAATTTTGGTTGTAGTATTAAGTGAAGAGGTACAGTGGGTTATAAGACTTGTTAAGTAAAGATTTTTTAAAAGAACAACAGTATCGATTATATTTTCGAAGGGGAGGTGAATATCAGGAGTGACTCAGTGAGATATGTCTCAGTTATAAATAAATTGATAAGTAATTATTAATAGTCGTGAGGTTAAATCATTTTCAATTTCTATGATGCTTACAGATTGATGTTTTAAACTAATTCAGTCCGATGCAATCTAATTCCACTGAGGTGGCTTCACAGCATAAATTTTAACGTTTAAGTTGCTCTCCTGCTCTTCATCCAAATGATTCACAGGAGATAGAAATGAACACTAATCCACTTAATACAAATTTCTTAAAACTTAAATTTCCACCACTTTTTGAGGAAGTAACACAGGCCACACAAGCCATAACGCATGCACCGGCAGAGTTGATCACAGGAGTACAGTTGTCGGTAATGTCACTCGCCGCTCAGAGTGTGGTTGTGTTTGAACACAGTGATGGAAGAAGAAGCCCTGTGTCTCTTTACAGCATTGTACTGGCTGAATCAGGGGAGAGGAAAACGGCAGTGTGCAATCTCCTGCAGAAACCGATACAAGACTTTCAGAAAAAGCAACTTAAGAATTATGAGGAGAAATTAAAAGTCTATGAAGCTGATTTGCAGTCATGGGCTGTCATTAACAAAACCATTACCCGCCAGATTAGGAAAAATATCGAGAAAGGAGGTGATAGTGTTTCTGAGCAGGATAAATTGAGAAAGCATTACATTAATAAACCTACCCCTCCAAAGCGACCAAAGCTTTTATACAGTGATGCGACACCTGAGGCTATCATCCAGGGACTGGTTGAAAGCATAGGTACGTCAGGTTTAATCTCCGATGAAGGCGGTGTGATTTTTAATGGGCGGGCGATGGGTAATACACCTCTTTTTAATCAACTCTGGGATGGTGGGGGGGTTGATGTGGAGCGTAAAGGGCATCGACTGAACATTGATGATGCACGGCTAATGACGCTTATTGTCACCCAGAAAAATGAGTTGATTTTATTCAGGAAAAAGCATGGTGCTCGTGTCCAGGGGAATGGTTTTTTTGCCCGCTGTCTGTGGTCTGTAACTACATCAACGCAGGGTATAAGAACTCATCAACCTGATGTCCACGTAGATACCAGCGTTCTGGATAAATTTAACAAACGAGTCGAGGAATTACTTGAACAAACGCTTGCCGGAACCACTCCCAGCGTTCTGCGCTTTTCTGTGGAAGCGGAACATCGCTTTGCTCAATATCAGAATGAAATTGAGCAAAGAATATTAACAGAGAAAGGAGGGCATGAAGTACTGCCGGGAATTTTATCAAAGCTTCCTGAGAATGCTGTAAGGCTGGCAACACTGATGCACTTTTTTTATGAATTTAAGGGTGATGAGATTGATGTAGCAACACTAAACTATATTTTTATGATTATGGAATATTATTACCAACAAGCAGTCAATATTTTGACTGCCAGCCTGAGTTCCGATGAGGAGGACGCTAAAAGACTCTGGGAGTGGTTAATGACAGGCCATTTCTCGACGTCTACCTCAGTCGCGAAGTCAGAGATAAGACGTTATGCGCCCTACCAGCTGCGTGATGTAGTCCGCTATAACAAAGCGTTAAAATATCTCGAGGATATTGGTAGGATATATATAAAAAAGTACAAAAACGGTAACGGTACTGTCAGTCAAGTGATTGATATTAATCGTTAATGTAAGATATGCATAACTACTCCTCTGCTTTTCCTGCTCCGAAGAGCAGAAATCGCAGGGGGGGTATTGCCTGAAAATTTTCCTGCATGAAAAGCACACTTTGTATCCGTATAGGAAAAAAACAGACGACAACAGTGTAAACCTTGCGGTTAACATTTTAACCCAGGCCTGTCGACTGTCAGTTTCGTGCTGACGCTTTTTATTTTCTGTGAAGCAAAATGCTTTGCTGCGTGACATTTTGATTTTCTGTATGACAGGAGTGAATGATGATTAGGTGCCACCTGAACAGACTGATGGGGGAACGTAGATTAAAGGTTGCCGATGTGGTCCGCGATACCGGTCTTCCGCGTAGTACTGTCACAGCGCTCTGGAAAGATAACGCCACCCGGATTGAGTTGCCAGTGCTAAGCATTCTCTGTCATTATTTTAACTGTGATATCAGTGAGTTACTAGAGTTTACTTCTGATGAAAATCACGTTGAATTATCTCGTCCAGGAAAGGGGTTAAATAATTTTTCACATCGTGTCTGGTTTATGCGTAAATAAGACAAAATCATTAGTGAGCTGTATTTTAATGTTAATGATTTTGTCATTATTAATTTTAGATTTGTTGCTTTTTACCAAAGCTTTGTTTATTCATGGCTACCATTTTAAATAATTACAAGCAGCAGTGTCTGCTCTATATGAACAGTTTATTTTAGCTGCTTCGTAGCCGATTAAACCTATAATGGGGTTATTGTTCTCATTGTTGTTGTAAATATCTTTTAGGAGGTTATCTCCTTGTTGGCTGGCCCAGCTCTGAGAGTCATTATTAAAATCAAAATAATATTTTGCTGAGAGCAGTTGGACGGATTGCTCGGTATCTGGCAAAACGCTCCAGATAATAATTTGCTTAACTCTGATGATTTCATTTTCAGCCAGTTTTTTAGCAGCACTTAAACCTTCTTTCAACTTTGAATTGTCTGGTTCTTTCTTAAAGCAATAAGGATCACTTCCATTGGCGACACAGGCCTCATTGTATTGGTCTATAGAGCGCTTTGCGCTTTCTATCAAACTGGCGTAGCCATTAGCAAACCGAGTCATTTCCCTTTTCCAGATGCTATTTGTTGCAGATGCCGACATATCACACGTATAAGTAACAGTCTGGCGTCCTTGTTCATCGGTTCCATCTTCCCATTTAAACGATTCACATCGCTGGCGATGCTCTAATGCAGTCCCCAGGGTTCTGGTTGAGTCTATATTTGATAATACCTGTGATTTTATAATTTCCTGATTGTCTGAAGCGGATACATTATCACAGCCAGTAAGAATAAATATTGAGCAACTGATAAACAATCCAGTAAGTACTTTTCTTTTAGACATGAGTGATTCCTTTTGAAGTTTTGGTAAATTACGTGACCTTGACTAAATCAGGTCTGATAAGATGGTTAATCTGGTTTTAATGAATGAAGGGCATATGTTCGATGCCTGTATAAAGTAAATTGCTCCTGGCATTGATCGTATTGGTCAGACAGGCGTGACTTTCAATTTCTTTACCCATAGGGTTCATGATACTGATATGAGCATCAGGCTGACCTTTGTACTCTTCATAAGTGATAGCCATAGCGCCTTCTATATTCTCTCCAGTTCCTCGCAATACAAAGACTCTATTGTCAGTAACATCATTTGCTGTGATGGACTGCTGCGCTTGACCTGAATTAATGTCCAGTTTAATGACTACGCTGCCTTTATCAGAATTTTTATCCTATGATTTATAGGTAATATATACGGTGTCTTTTTTATGACTCAGTGTCATAACCCCACCAGCATCAAGTGTGCATTTTAGATCCCAGTTTTCCTGACCAGCCTGCGAAGAACAGCTTAACAACATTATTAAATATAAAGATGTGTTTATTTTTACAATATTCATATAGCCTACTGATTAAGTGAGGAGACTATTCTTAATTTATGAAGCAGCTCCTCTTTTAATACTCTTTATCTGATGAGCAATATTTTTTATATGAACGATGATTAGCCGAGTTCATTACATCATGGATATAAGGAAAATGAGGTAAGGATGAGATGAACCGCTCACCCGCAGTGAGATGGCAGATGTCATCTCTGCGCACAAAACTCTCTGTGGTTAACTTCACCTGGATGATGCTGGCTACTGGAATAACCCTGATTATTTCGGCCTGACAGGCAACTAAATACCATTTTCCTTCCGTGTGAATAAGACGATAAGGTTCAAAGACCGCGTGAGAATCATTGCCAGTCAGCAAATGAATACAGTTTTGTTGACAGATCGCCTGTATCAGCCGCTGAAAACATTCTGATGACACAACCGAGTCAGAATGCGATGAAGGCCAGATAAGGCAGGGAGAATACGACGTTTCACCCGTGAGGTAATGCATCAACCTGCGATCAGGTGACGGAAATAATTGAGAGATTCCGGTGTTACGCATAAACGCCAGAACATCTAACGAACTGTCTGTAAAGCGTTTCCCGTCAAGTCGCCAGCGCCCATTCTCACTAACGATATTAAGGTGGAGTAATCGCTGGTGGAAATCTCGCTGTAGCGTTCGTTCAGATACTCCAAACTCTTCTGCCAGGGTTTTTAGGTCAAGAGACTCTCCTGACAGTAACCGGCTGATAATCTGTGTCAACCTGATGGCAAACCGGTCATAACGAGTCGATGTAGTGTTCATCAGAAAAATGTCCATGGATAACTTACTGTTTTTAATGATGTTATTATGAATCATGAGCACGACAGGATATGTCGTAGTAACGGGAGGAATAGAGAAAAAACGTCCAGACAAATAACTAAGTAATATCCTGATTAACAATAACTATTTTTTTCAGAGACAGAACTGAAGCAGGTCGCGACATATCCTGTCGCTGAAATTCATAATTTTCAGGTGGCTTAACTCAGTGGGTAAATGTATTAGAAAAACCAGTGCCATATTGCGGTAGCTGCATTCTCCAGCCCTTCTCTGAGCACTCCCAGCCCGTTGCGTATCACGTTGGGGAGAGGTATGGCCTCCAGAATCCTGCTCAATAATTCTCCCAACAAATCCGCGAAATCCTTTCGGGCCTTCGTCTCCGATTCTTTGGTGCGATGTTCTTTCCTGATCTGGCGAAAGACACCACTGGTAGCCTCTGGTGGCAGGGCAAAAATCATTGTTTCAACTATACGAGACATGTTGTAACCGGTTTTTGCTGAAACTGCATGCACCGGGTAAGGGGTAAAGAACTGGCGGGAAACGGCAGCACTTCTCGCTGTGAGCGTCATGAGTTGCTCCACTGAAGGAGATCCTTTTTCACGATCCCATTCCAGTGATGGCTCGGCTTTGTCAGCCTGGTTGATAACAAAAACAATGCTGTCTGTCGATACGCCACAATCCAGTAGAAAACGGTAGAACTCTTCGTCTGTGGTACAGGCCCGGTCATCGGCTTTCATCACCCAGAGAATGAGGTCCAGCTTCGGTAACTGTTCCTGGTACATCTGGCGATATATCTCATCATGCTTCAGTGATTCACCTGCGCCCGGCAGATCGACCAGCGTCAGGCTGCGTCCTCCAGCGTTCAGGGTAAAATGCAAAGGTTTACGTGTGCAGCCTTCTGCATGGCTGACTGGGCTGAGAGGATGTTCAAAAAGGGCATTGCAAAGCGAGGATTTTCCGGCACCTGTTTTTCCCATGATGCCAATCACGGGTTCGTAATGAATGCTCTGGCGTATATGCTCCAGCACCAAATCGGAGATATGTTCAGGAAGAATGGATAAAGGTTGCTTCAGGACATTAATGCCCCGTTCAAAGGAATCAGACATGTAGCCTCCGGAATGAAAAAAATTCGATACAGCAACTTCGCTGCAATGTATTCATTGCGGTAATACAGGTCTGTTTTTTTTTGCATTCGAATTACGGGGAGGAATGTGGTTTTGTGGAGCAAACCGGGAGCATTGCCCCGGTTCACTGATACGGTGAAATGATATCTAACGTCGCATTACCCATTCATTCAGTTCTGACTCCAGCCAGCCAACGGATTGCTTTCCCAAGCGTTTTTGTTTTGGAAATGTTCCATCGTAGCGTGGCGATTTTGGATTAAGCCAGTCGTATATGGTTGAGCGTGAAATTCCCATTTTTTTCATGACATCTTTTAGCCTCAAGATCCTCGGTGAATCAGGAATATTTGCGTAACTGGATGTATGTAAGGAGGGAGGGTTCTGTAACATCTAGGCTTCCTTAGTATGAGTTTGTTCAGGTGGGTCCATATTGCCAACCACGCTGGGGCTGTCATACACTGGAAGTAACATTAAAATAAAATCACTTTAGGGATTTACTTTTCATGAAGGATGTGGGTGCGAATTTTTTTGATGATTTCTATCTGCAAGTTTGTACCGCTTGTGAGGACAAACTTCTTGAGCTGGAATGAAAACTTAAAGTCGAAAAAAAGGAGAGCAACCAGGATGTTCTGCGCACTTACAGGCAAAGAGCCTATGATAAAATTGAAGAATTTAAAATTATTGAGTATTCAAAAATACAATGTCAATATTTTGTAGATATGACTAATAGCGACAATATACGCTACTCACAAGAGTTTATAAATGTTGATGGAATAATGGTTGAGAAACCTTTTGTTTATAAGAAAACATATGCAGAATATCGGATTGAAATTCGAGGAGAAATGGACGGGTATAAACTGAAAGGATTAGCAAGGCTATATGATGCACATTATGAATATATATATCTATCTATGGCTTTAGAAGATTTTTACTGGGCGCAGTTCCAATATTCATTGGGCAATAAAAAAGAAAGTTGTAAGTTTCTTCTTGATGCTTATTCTTATATGAATGTCTGTATTTCGCAAGATGATAACCGAGAATCACCGAGTTTTCATCGATTAAGAAGTGGTTTTGATAAAGTATGCAGAAGAGCGCGTTCAAGCGCTGGAGGGAAGAATAAACTTGCAGAACTTGAATATATTAAAGATACAGTTGTAATCTTACTTGGGGATATTCCTTCACATAGCGACTGGAAAAATAAACGTCAACTTCTTGAATATTTAATGCCCTATATTTGTAATAATGATAAAAAGATCAATCCAGATAAATGGATAAATGATACAGGCGATAGAGAGGAAACTATCCGCCGCAGACTTAATAAATGGTCTACAGGTGATCTAAAAGTAGAGATTGATAAAGTCCTAAAGAACGATACTAACAATTAATATTTTTATGGGTTTGATATTTTTATGTCTATCAGGAGGCTACTATACGATCAGTCTTGATGGGTTTTGAAATTACATCGCTATGAAAATACCCAACATAAATCTATTGGAAATCCAATCATTGTTAATATGACAGTTGTAATTGTGTCTACACTAGAAATCGAATGAAATTTATAGGTTTGACGTAGCCTTAGTGGTAGTCGAAAATAATTATATAAATGGGCCTGCATTTTGCAAGAAGGCCCATTTACGTCAGGGGTAAATTATATATCCCATAATCGCGCAGATTAACCGGTAATCACTCACGTAGAAGATTTCCGGATTCTCAGTGCTTTGTTCACCGATAAAGAAGACTTGAGCTCTCTCTTTAGCTTTTTTATTTACTGCTTCTTTTGCTTCTTCCTGCACAGTTTCAAGCTCATTCAAAAGCATAGTCTTTTTGGCTTTTGACCAGCCTCCCCACTCAATGTGTAGTTTATAGCTACGCGAGGGCTTAAACTTACCAGATTCGTCTTTTGCCCATTCTCCCGAGAGCGGAATGACAATTCGGTTTTCGTCTTGCTCAAATTTCTGCCATAACAACTGCGAATAAAAAACTCGGCGCTCAGGGTAGGGTTGAACCGGGTCTTTTAGTTTTTTAAACACGGTCATGTAAGTATCGGCATTAATACCCTGGATATTTAATGACATACCACGGTCATACGGGAAGCGAATAAATGCCCTACAAATCTGGCGAATAGCATTAACCGGGCGGCGGGATTGCCGCGCTGGAGCATTTCCCCCGCTGGATGCTGACGATGTAGAACGTATTGGATTGGTGTTGTTGTCGCTACCAGTAGTGCCAGGATCAACAACGGGTCGTTGTTCAATCAATTTTAACCCTGCGGGCATCAAACCCGGTGCGCTGTCTAGCATGTTGCGGACGCTTTTTTTCTGTCCCTGCTTAACCACTGTGCTTTCAGCATCTGCATCACAGTTAATATGCTCTTTTCCAGGCATTTTATTAAACGACGGTCTTTTCTTACTTCCTTTTTGCCAAGCGGAAGGATACATCTCAATCCCACACCCCCAGCATACGTAACCGTTCGTATCTACAACATCAAGTAACCAAAGATCTTCTGCCTCAATAATCTCACTGGTATATTTATCACGTGCAGATTCCATGATTTCTCCTTTAAACAGAATTCCTGTGAAGGCTGCTACTAGCCTTTATTCAAACCGTTGTTCCAATGCCTCATCTTCCAATCGCTCACGTTCTTTTTCTTTTTCAACCCAGTTAGTCAGTTTTTCATAAACAGCTCTAGCCGACTTAGAAATGTCTGCACGCTCGTGGGTGACCAACTGGCCTATCGCTTCAACCCTGGGTTGCATCACGTTCGCACGACTACCGAACCATGATGAAGGTGCTACGTGTTCGGCAAAGATCTCAAGGACGGCTCGTGGCTCTGGTGAGGCTTCTAGAAATCTCAGAGCATCATCCTGCAAGCAAATAGGACTTTGCTCCCCGTCTTTTGACCATAGATTAATACCTGAAGCGACTGAAGCCCAAACCAGAGGATCTTTAGTGGTCCTGCACCATTCAATCAAAATATCTACATCGATTTTCGCAATAGGAGACTGATGTGAATCATCATGATTGATGAAATGCAGCCGCCTCTGTTGTTGATCCTCCGTACCATCAAAAATGCGACTGAGAAATTCTTTTGGCATCCATGCAGCGGTGATACCGATAGCGTCTTCGAAAGAATAAATGTAGCCAAAATGCTCATCAACAACAGCGAAGATTGTATTCAGCCATTCTAGCTTTTCAGCCTCGTTGCCATCGAAGCGCAATGTGGCATCGATAACACGTTCCATTGCATAATCCAGATATCCGCCGAGATCGTTGTGATCTCTTTGGAACCTCTGGATTGCAGCGGATAGTCCGATTGTTCGTAGCGCAAGACCTAGTGTATCCGTAGCATCTCCTTTATCAGCTAGTTTCATACTCAGTGCTTCCAATACTACTTCATCACCATTCGGTTTACTCAGCAGCCTTTGAGCAAGCTCGAGGACCCTGCTTTCTGGCAAATTAGAGAATTGCTCACCCCACAGAATTGCCCCATACATATGGGGCTGTATGTCAGAGTCATCCAGAAGCGACATGCAACGATCCAGATCGATTTCAGTAAACTCCTGCCAAGGATGAAGGTTGACTAATTCGAATCGAAGTTCGGAATGTTGTGCACACTGATCGAGCAGTTCCTGCGCTAATGCTGAATCGATAGAATGAGTCTCTTCAATGAAACCTCGAATGACCGAAACATCACGTTGAGATTTGTATTGTAGATCCAATTGAATGACTAGTTGTTGCCAATAAATTCGTAGGTCAGGAGCCCCGTTAGCTAAGCCTTTACCAAATTCGACGCGATACGGCATTCCATCCCGCAAAAAAAGATTAGGGCACAACTCATCAAGTCCATGGGTAGATACTGCAAATTCGTGCCCCAACTTGAAAGCTTTGGCACCAAGTATTTTCCTGATTTCACTGAATTTATTAGGTCCTTGGTGCTCATAATCAGCATCTAGAGCCCAAAAATCGCGCCTATTACTGAGTACATAAGCCATGATTGCCGAAACCAAGTCTTTAGGTTCTAATTCTCGTTCCAATGTCACAAGTATTTCCGGCAATGGTTCTACGTCTTCGTTATCTTTTCTTTTTGTATGGAAAAAGTAGATTGTTGAGCGGACAGCTTTCCAGCCTTCACCCCAAGGGCGATGGGCATGTAACTTACGAGCCGCATCAATTAATTTTGACCTTATTCCTCCATGACGCCAAATCCAGCGAAATTTATCAGCCAAGATCCGCCTGGCATCGTCTTCAAGCTCGGGCACTCCTGAGGTTCCTAATCTCACTAAAATATCGATGAAGGCGAATAGCCACGCAACAAGTTCATCGTAACTGGGCCGAAATCCATAATCTCTTGGCCTAGCACCAAACTCATTAATCCCGAATCCTGTCCACGGAGGTCCGCCGAGAGCAGTTTCAAGCATTTCGATCCCCATCCTTCTACGTTCGGCCATACTTGAATCAATGCATTCATTCATGATCGCAACACGTTGTTCTAAAGAGGCATGGGTACCGGATAGATAAGGTTGGAAAAACCTCTTTATCTTATTTCGAGCCGAATCATAATTATTGCTCGCGCTTTCCTGGTCTGCGATACGGATTAAGAGCTTAATGCATCGTTCAAAGTATTTCGATTCATATGCAAGTAACTGCAACAATTTGATAATTGCTGTTCGTTGTGGGTTGTAGCGTGATTTAAAATGCTCAAAATTAGACGTAACAAGCGTTTCTTCAATCCTCTCAAGCAAAGCTCCCGGGGCAACTGGAGCGATATAATTCAGAATGCGTGTCGATACATCATCTAGGTCTATTATTTTTCCAAGCAGCCCTTCGGGCTGTAACCAAGCTTCAACAATCTCTTTAGCCACAGCATGACTATGCAATAGTCCCAACCTGTGCGCGAACGACATCAATAATCGTTGCCGATCCGGAGCTTCAAAGGTCGTTCTAAGTTGAACAATCGGAATACTATTAAGTGCAGATGCTGCCAACTTGTTAGCAATGGCATGGGGAAGGATGGCTCTCCAGTGGGATCTTTTCTGAACAACGTGACGTTCCATCAACTTCGTAACAGCTTTGAATAACTGGATTTTGGGATACCCAGAGAGCGCACCCAATATTTCCAGTTCATCGGTAGCTGCATCTGGACTAGATATCGAGAACGAATACACCAGTGACAATATTTCAGCTTGCTCCCGTAAATGGCCGTCGGGATGATTACGTTGTTCAAACAAGCGATTAAACAACTGCGCATCTGAAAGTAGGGCTAAACTCTCACCTTCCTCCACTCTTTCCGCTATAGCCAAAGCCACTCTTGCATTCCCATCTGCGAACTCTGCAATCCGACGGGCATTATTCTGACCAATAGAAGGGAAGCGACGCATAAGAAGTTGCTCTGCCACGTCTGGACCATCTGTCTCAATGTGGATGACTTCAGTTGTCTGTGGTTTGTCATCCCTAATGTCGTACTCGATCGTGATGAGACTTACTTCTTTCCCTGCGGCTGATACTTTGCTGGCAAGCGAAGCATGGAGTTCTGATGGGCAATTATCAAGGATCATAATTGCTCGCCGGCCTTCAGCGAGCAGGTTATCAATCATTGCTGTAGCCGACGGTACTGGCTCATAGCCAGTATCAACATAAATAGCTACTGTTCGGTCAAGCGCATCTGTTCCAACAGTTTCATCAAAGAGCGCCTGAACGATTCGAGTCTTCCCAACACCAGACAATCCTGTAATACGAACAGCCTTGTTCGTCGAACGGATCAGTGCTCGCATTGGGTTAATTGCTTCATCAATTTTGAGTTTTTGCCCCTTTCCCGATGGTAAAGTAATGGTTACGCCTGGGGCTGAGATTAAAGTGTCTGTAACACCTTGTGGTGGATTGCTCCAGGCTCCGTAGGGTTGCCAACCGGAATACCCTTGTCCAAGCTTTGCTTTTACCCACAGCATGACTGATGGATGTTGGCGCAACCATTGGATGAGTTTGGAGCGGTCGTAGAAATCAAGATGAAGATAACTTTCGTTAGGATCATCTTTTACTGCATCCCTCATCGCTTTGAGACGATCCTTCTTTCCTGACGGCGAGCAATCATCACCCAGGCTGACAATGATGTAACTGCCTTGCTTTCTGGCTTGTTCAGAAATGATGGGAGAAAGTGCTTTGCCGGTGCCAATTTCCCTCTCAATTGCAGACTTAGGCATCTTATGTTTCTTTGCCTGAAAGACCGTATCAGGTCTTACAAGAAAGCCTGCTTTCAGTTGATCAACTGGAACCTGAACATGGATGTCAATTCCTCCGTCAGGGGCTGTAATTGAACCAGACCAATTTACACATACTGGGCTATGGCCGTGCATTGCTACTTCAGCTTCTGCTAGCCGAGCAATCAGCTCTTCCAGCTGGATATCGGAGAGCCGAAGTAATTCGTCCTTTTCAATGTCAAAGATTGCCACGCCTTCACCTTAGTAAAAAATTTTTGTCCTGGTTCTTACACTATGGATACACATTCGTGCGCCTCGCACGCTTCAAAGCAAGCTCTGTTTGAGTTTGGGGAGAAACTTGGTGAATAAATGAACTTGCCCCAATATATGCGCACAGAGGGCCTTTATCGGACTCGATATTTCACCTCTGAGAAAAGCTTGCTCAAAATGATGTATTGCCGAGCGTATCTGACTTTGTCTTGAGGAAGAGAGACCTAGATTTGAATTCACCGAAAACCGGGTAACTTCCATCTGTACTCCTGAAAAATTGATTTTGTATTAGGTTCGCTTTCGCTGATACACCGAGTAAACCTACCTACTATCAACCGCCACTCGGTAATTATGGAAAAAGAGAACCGGACTAGCGCATTGAATTTTATAATTATTCGGTATTCAATGCTGACGCATCTACTTCAAATAACGAATACGGTCTTCAATCTTCTGGATCGCGTTGAGTGCTTCATGACCTAGCTCCTCTTCGTCGCAAAGGCTGCGTAAACGTTGCAGGTCATCGGCGTCACCAAATTGCCCAATCACTTGAATGGAAAAGGAAGCTATGCTCGCCAGATCATTCATTAACCCGTGTTCGTGGTACGTTTTTTGCGACTCATGGTTGGTCAATGCATTGCGGCAGATAGCTAGGGCTGTTTTCGGATAGCGCGTTGCAACGTTAACTCTTGCACCATCCGTAGACAACATTCGTGATGTTGAAGACCATAGTGCTCCGGCACTTGCCGTCGCGGAGTAAGTCAGTAATGTAGTCCGCGCATTAAGAGTTTGAGGCGAGGACTCGAGTTCACTATTGTTCAGCTTGCAAGCCCAGTAAGTTAACTCCCCGCAGGCCTGCATAGCTTCATCGATATCGACAGGTGATGTCGTATTGGTAGGAAGTGGAAGGCCCAAAAGCCCCATCGCTTCGTGCGCTGCAAAAAAAACTTCGACAGCATCTTGCGGCATGACCGACCTTTTGGTTGGCAACGTAAGCCATGGTTTAATAGCCTCGGAAACTGCTGGGTCACCGAATCTTGCGAGCTGACTAATTAGAGTACTGACAAACAAAACATACTCGGTACTCGCCCCTTTGAGTGACTTGAAGAGGAACTGCTGTTTCTGATCCCTGGCGAGATTGTTTATCTCTTCCCAATAAATGCTGTCATAGGGGTGATCGAACTGTCGAGAGAAGATATTCCATGCTAGTGTCTCGGACTGCGTTCCTGACTCGGAGAACACACTTTCGAGCTCCTTTAAGACCACCGCTCTGTATTTTTCTTCTTCGGCATCTAGTCCACCTAAACTCTTAAGCGCATCCAAAATCAAAGAGTTCATAAATATGCCCAATTTGTCTATGGAATCTTCTAGTGCCAAGATCATCTTTGCCTTGACGGAATCATCCACATTATTTAAGTGGACACAAAAGTCTATCGTGTCTAGCTGAAGGTGGTAGGGCAAGCTTTTCAGATGTTCAAGAAGATTCAACACACATGGCGCTGCCCATGAAGCTTGCTTCGTGAACTTGGTGATTCCGATAATGACGTAGAATTCGCTATGCGTGCTCGCTTCCTTCCATGACTTTATCAAAGCTTCACTAAATTTGCCCCCTGGGCTATGGCGAAAACTAAGGCCGCCACTATGGACGAAGGACACAAGCTGCGAAAGCGCTATCTTACGATTAAACACATAGGCTTGGCTAAATGTCTCGTGCCGAAGTGGCACCTTTTTGGCTATTGCTTCTTCATAGAGATCACGATTGGCTTCGGCAATTTTCTCGTCCATGGCGCGACATGCTGTCATGATTTGCTCTAAGTAGACACCCTGCATTAAAAGCCAGCCGATAGCGGGAAGAAAAACTTCGAATTTCGAGAGGATTGGCCGATTAACGCCAGTTTCAATTGAACAGCTATGCCATCCCTCGCCATTTAGTAGGAAGCGCAGTTCAGAAATCTCTGCGATCATTTCGGCAATTATCACATCGAGCTTCGCTTTTACAATACGTCTCGCGGTATCTCCACACTCTCCCCTCACGCAAGACTCAAGGATGCCCCGATCAGTTGTCTTCTCCAAAATATCCCTTAGCGTCGAATCGTCTTCCATTGCGCCGACAATAAGAGTCTTAGAACCATTGAATCGTGGAGATCGTAGAAAAGCTTGCACACGCTCAGAGTCTGTGCGCGCTACACGAATCGCAGATTCCGCTATGAAGGCATAGAAAAACATTTCATGAGAGAAACTAAGTCTGTGACCGCGCTGTAGCACAAGCCGTGAGTCAAGGAGCGCGTGCCGAGTTGTGTCTGTTACGCTTGTCGCATCGCAAAATCTGTCGAACTCTCGAATGGACATACTAAACGCAGTTTGAGAGATTAGTTTTTCAGCAAACCCGGAAAGAGCCCTAATTCCCTCAGTTGCGAAACTGCCTAGGCGCATCCTGGTGACCGTGTCGAATAGAACAAACGTACTTGCCCCGGCAGGCAAAGACGTGGCCGCCTGCCCAATGAGTTCCGCTTCAAGCCCTGAGAGTGCTATCTCAAGTAGAGCTTGGCAGTTCATGAAGTTTTCATCTTCTTGGCTAAGTTTTGCGATCTGTGACTTCAGTGCATGTTGCGGTGGGCGGACTTGAATCTCTTCGACGGGAAAAAGCTCTTGTCTAGCCAATGCACCTTGTGAGGTGATAACGACGCCGGCACCATAACGTAGTGAAAATGCTTGAATACTGCGTGTCAAAGCAATTTGCAAATGCTCTGGGCATTCGTTGTAGCCGTCAATAAACAGGACTATATGCTTTACAAGGAGACGACTTGCTCTCAGTACATCGCGCACGGAAGCGCCGAGTAAGATAAGCTCGGCATCAATTATTTTCTGAAGCTTGCCCTCGAAGTCTTTGCCTTGGATGTGGATAGGCAGTAAACCAGCCTGCATACATTCTGTGGCGATATGTGCACTCAGCAAGGACTTTCCACATCCTGATGGCCCTCTGATCAGAAGCGCAGATTGCGATGACATAGCCTTCTTTAGAATATTTGATGCCGAAATCAGTTTGTCATCAAGGAGGTATTGGTCTTGTAACAGTCGTGCACCAGTTGGCCCATGATACTCCAAAAAAGCGGATTCATAACAAGACACTGTTCGCTCCGATATGAGCACAGTTTCATTTATTGCTGCATCTATTCCCGATACACCTTCAAGGTTCAAATGGACTGCGAGTGCTTGGCATTGATCTTCACTTAGCAAGGCTCCTGATATTGAACTGAGAGCAATCTTGATCGCATCCAGTCCGCCAGATTTCACCTTGAAGTCACTCTGTGGCAATGAAGAGCCAGATGGAATCGCTGGCGTAATGGCTAATAAGGCGTTGGGATACCCGGAAAGAGTGCCGAAAAGCTCGGCCATTGAATCACGCAATGCATTCTTGGCATCTAACGCTTGAGTGTACCCGTTGCGTAGCTTTCGGCTACCGTATGCTCCGACTTGCGTCCAGCGGCCGTTAACATCTCCCTTGATGGGCAGTGTGTATCCCTTAGCTTCAATAACGAGAGTAGTTGTGGCGGAAAAGACTGCAGCATCAACCTGACGCCCGTTAATGTTGAAGTTGGCGAATATGTAGGCCCATCCAGTGCCCTTTTCTAGAACATCGCAAACGGTGACCAAGACATCGCGATCCGAGGCGTGTTCTACCCTCTCCCCGATAAATAGCCGAACGCCGTTCTCACTGTGACGTGCTGTACTCATCAGGTTGAATTACCTGTACGACGCGCTAAATATCGACATAGCACTCCACTCACCCCGACCATCAATTCCGCTTCTTCAAACTCAGGGGGATTTTTTTCCATGAGATGCCTGCCGAAGTTGGATGAGTAAGCCCATACTTTTTCAACGATATGATCTACAGGCTTGGGGAAAAGTCCGGTATTTCGCTGGATCAATTGACCAAGCGTGTCCTTACTTCCTATAACGTCTCGCGTCACGCATTCCAGAGCAGCCATCGCATGCTGGATCGCTCCACTAATTTCAGGTTGAGGCCTACGTGATAGATCCTGCTGAGCCTCGTGTAGCTCATATGCTACGGTCGTGCGATGCTGCTGGGAAAGTAGTAATTGTCCTTCTCTCACTGCTATCTCGAAGGCTTCAGTACCTCGCATTTGAATCTTTTGATCGAGAAGCTGCCAACCGATGCCGGCCACCCTAAAATAGCTGTTAACTTGTCCCGAAAAGTCACCGCCCTTGTAAAGAGACTTTTCAGCCAAATGCTCGATGAAATCATAGACCTCGAACCATTCAAGCTCGTCCATCAGGATTCCGATTTCGTCATCGATATTCGGATACTCTGACCAGTTGCTCTTATCTGGAGTTTTATAAAGAATGCCGCACAAACCAAGACGAAGTTCGCTGGGGGCGAAGCCAGATCGGTAGGCGATAGACACTATCGCCGCTTTCAACGATTCTGGAGCTTCGTGTCTGATGCTGATTTCTGCGTCAGGTCTTGAATAACCCTGTCGCCTGGAAAACGAGTCCATAGTTCCTCCTTAACCGTAGCCCCCAAGCTACCATATTCCCATTTAAATTTCTCAGCTGCTATATCTGGCTGCTCTCTGTTGTTGCCTTTGACAACAGTTAAGAAGCGAACAAGTAAAAGGTTTGAAAATAGGAGCCTCTTAGAGTCTGGACTGGGTACGGTTTTGGGAAATCATCGCCACCTACTATGCAGGGCGGCTGTTAAATCGGCTCAAATATTGGTTTATGGTTGCGATGAAATTGCTCGATACCATATTGCCTTAGCATCTCCAGCCAGCGTTCAGCTACCGTCCGGCCAATGTTTAGCTCGAAAGCAGCTTCGCGCAATAGTAAGAATTCGGTCCGTAGTGTGGTCGGCATTATGCCCGGGTCGTCGGTATTCACAAGCACTCGTACTGGACCACGCCGTAACCCATAAAGATTGGCCGCTGCACCATTTACAAGCTGAGACTCATCAGGTGGAGACCATCGAAATATAGGATGTTCAGCATGTGATTTTAGCCGCGCGATATAAACATTCGATGTTGGATTTGCCTCGATAATTAGCCCCAAATTGTCGTATTCGCTCAGCAACCAGTCTTGCAAAGCATGCATAAGGTCCAGTTCAGCAATTGTTTCGACATCTTCCAACACTTTTTCCTTGCGCTTACTTCCAAAATGAGACTGTGCCTGACTCTCATTACCTATTCGGACAATTACAAGCTGATCATCTTTATTTGTTTTCAACCATTCATGACGTGCTAAATACAGCTTTACTGCCAGAGTTTGTTTGCCTGTAAGCTGATCGTAATCAGGCAGGGCAAGTATTTCCTTGGGATCCAAAGTCCCCCTATCAAACAATTCTTTCCAGCAGTGATGGCAGTTACGACGTAGCAGCCACGCTGCAAATAAATCATCAGGTGTTGTATGCCTTAACGGTGAGCTATCAAAGTCAGCCGAACCTATTTCTAAGTCAGGCGAATTCATTAGATTCGGTACTTGCCACCAGCTCGAGTGACGCCAGAAACGGGCAATTCGCCTAGTGAGTAATGGTAGAACTTGCTGCGCCAATGTGAGGCGGTTGCTTAAAAGGCTGGCGTAATGCCATAGCCACACAAGATTATCTAAATGTTCATCTAGCGGCAGTATCATTTCTCCCTGCCGCTTTGCCCAAATTTTAGGAACTATCCCTAATGCTAATGCGTGCCCCAACCGATCGCCTTCGCGCATTTCGCAAAAGCGGACCGTTTCGTCGATATGTCGCATTCCTGAAGCAGGGTGAGCGTAATCTTCTCCGGCATGAATACTTAGATGAAAACCAGTACTGGCTAATTTGTCGTCTTGGCTCGAAGTAAAATCACTTCGTAACCAGCGCAGTACTGGTGCAAACCATTCAATTTTTAGTGCATTTTCATCGCCTGCTACATCTAGTCCACGAAACCAGCGAGCAGGTTGAAATCGGAAGTTTTTATTAAGGTTTCCCCCTAGAAATTCTTCATCACTCCAACATGAGGCACTTCGCAAATTATGTTTTAACTTCTCTGCGTCTTTCCACAGTTTCTTACTGTTTGGTGTAGGGCGTTTATTTTTATTATGTTCGACTGACCGCGAAAAATGGCCGCAATACTGCCAGCGCTCAAGGGCCTGTATGCTTGTTAATGCTTTAATATCCAGAGGGATTTCAGATTCGCCGAAGATATACGGTGGCTTGGGCAAATTTAACCCGGCATTAGCAATTAATCCTCTGGCGATCTCGCTTGCTAATTTAGGGGTGAACGACATTGGTCCTGATTTGATCTCAGAGACATCATTTGCTCCGGCCCAGATGCGATTTATATTTATCTGATATTCGTCCTGACGATCTAGTGCTGCTCCATAATAACGCTCAGCGAAGCGCGTTAGCCCCTGACCATCCATGATCAAGCTACGACGTAGCGAGTTAGTTGTTTGCCAAAAACACAAAATAGCCGCTCTTTGTAAAGGGGGGGTATCGGGCGCACGGTAGCGGTAAGATAAATATAAGTGGAGCCACAACCAACGATTAGCATTACCATATTGCATGGCTCTGGCAAACTCACTCAGTAACCACTCCACCGAGCCAGCGCTAGCGGCTGCTAAGGTATCTTTCATTAGTTGCCAATCAGATAAAGCGATCGGCGTGTCCATCGGTATCAATAGATGCTGGAGGTCTTTTCTCCAATCTTGCCGTTGATCCAAAAGTAACGCGAGCAGCCGGTGGGCCCGAAGCATCATCATATTTAAGTGGTCATACTGATCGCGTTGCCAAAGGCTTGCCTTTTTACCTAGCGTTAACTTATTCCCACTAAAAAGATACTTATCTAAAATGATATTGTCAGCGGTAACCCCCCAAAAATGCACATGTCCTTCGGCAAAAGGCAGCAAAGGGTTGCCAGGTGGTGCGAAAAACTGAGTTTGGGCAGATACCACGCGTTGAATATCGCACCCGGTTAGCTTCGGAGTATCTTCAAGCCACTTAGCTAGATGCCAGCTAGCCAGCAGCGTTGGATCAATCCCTGCAGCGAGACGTACATAAGCTTGCACCTCACGCTCGCGATAACATAACAGGTCGCCATTGCGAATCAGCAGCCTTTCCTGCAATTCTTGTAGCCAAGGCAAATCCGGGGTTAGCAGCAACCCACCATCACACATATGTCCCATTAGTTGGCGAACATCGGTTAAACGGTGCTCACGTGGATAGCGTCCTTCAACGCCCTCGACCAGTAAATGATAGAAATGGCTTTGAAGTTTACTCCAATAATCCACCGAGAATCCGGCTGGTTTTGGCTGTAAGCTTTCCCATAACAATGTGGCCAAACGTTCATCACTGTAAAAGCATTCAGCAGCATGCTCGCTAAGAGTTCGTTTGAGCATTATGGTGTCTCTTTCACTAGTCCAGTTTTATCAAGTTCGCTGCAAATTTCAGTAAATAGCCTGACCAACTCATTAGCTTCATCAAATTCAGCAGATTGCATTTGCTCAAGGATTTTATCTCGCTGAGCTTTTGTCTTCTTCTTTGCTGCTGTAGTGATGGTGCCTTTATTTAAATTTTGAGCCTTAATTCGTAATTTTTCTCTTAGGAAGCTTTCCACTTTAGTAGTTGAATCCTTTATGGGCTTAGGTGACTTAGGCCAATCCAGAGCGATTGCTTCATCAATCCACATTTTTAAGGGATGTTCTGCGAGGCAGTAACTTACTGTACGTGTGTTTTTACCGTACGTACTCCTGTTTTCGTAGGCTTCATCACCATTTATAATTTGCACAGAAGTTGGTGCAAATGGACCAATATTTGTAGTGAAAAGAGGGTTATTATCGAAATTTTTTAGTCTATCAAAATTCAGATTAGTGGTAGCTACGACATTTGGTAAGCCGAATAACTCACCCTTTTCAAAACTGCCAAAAGCAGACCAGGTAGCGTAAAATGTGTGAGCAATGATATTGATGGCAGGGCCGATAAGATATATACCACCCGGAAGTTTTACATTGCGAGAAACTTGACTATATACCTTGTTAAATACTTTATAAACTAGCCAAGGCGAGAGTTCTATTTTATCTACGCCATGTTTGTTACGCCATTTCTCGATGTCAGTCACCAAAGTTGCAATAAGTTCAAATGGATAATCCGATTCAACCTCAATAGCATCTTGTTCCTCTCCGCTAGCCTCTTCAAAGGTAAGGGTTTTTGTCGGGGCTAATGCACGAGTCGAAAAAAATGGAGCGCGATTCAAAATCGCTTGAAAGTCTTTTTGTGAGACTGGTCCTATAATGCTGGAAATAATAATCTCAAAAATACGTCCTATATTCAGCAGCATTGTTTGATTAGCATTGGTATAGAAATTATGCTGTGTCAGTAGGGTAATCAAAAAGCTTGACTTGTTTTTCTTATCTTCGTCCAGCGCGTCTAGCGTTAGTGAGGTTATAATTTTCTTATAATCCCATCTGCTAGCCGCATTGATTCCAACCTCCGCTACAGGATAAGGCAAAATAGTTTTCTGTGATTTCAAACCTGCGAGCCATTCACTGGGTAAGCGTCTATCCAGCACACTCGTCCATGCAGAAAGGTCAGCGTTTTTTTCAAAAAAAGCAAGATCATTTTTATTGTGCGCCAGCGGCTGGAACAATGGTGTATCAAAAATGCTCCCCGGACGTAATAGTGGAGACGATGATACCCAATTTTTCCAATGCTGTTTGGCAAGGAGCACCAAATAAACGGCACCGGCTTTTGGCTCAAAACGAAAGTAGTCAGCTATTTTTTTTGTTAAGGAGCTTTTTGTTATTTTTATTATGCCATTGATGCCACCATCTTGATTATTATTGCAAAGAGAGTAATCAACTGGAGAGAGTTCTTTTATTTTTTCAGAGAATGCTTTGTACGCATCCCCATATTCACGTTTCGTTTTTTCATTAAGCTCATTATGCCTGGTGTGGAACAACGCCATGGCTTCTAATGGAACTGTTGGCATCTGCCAAACCCGGCGAACTTCCAATTCGTTCTTAGCGGTACGTATGGCATCTGGCAACATAGGGATAAAAGAACTACAGTGGTTGACTAGTTGGGTCAAACTACGGATAGACGGTATTGGTAATAACAGCCGACTATCTTCCTGACCGTTTGTTGGCCCTTCCAAAAATATTCCCAGCCATGAGATAAAATTACGTAATGGCATGATTTCAATGCTCTTTCCATCGCGGAGATATATGTCACCCGATTTCCAGTAGCTGCTGACAACTGGCATGGTTAATCGACGCGGAAAAGGAAGGATTTTTCGCTGATATTCATCGGCTAACTCTAAGGCTTTTGTATATGCGAATTCTGAAAGATATGCGGAATCTTTGGTCAACCGGCTATGAAAATCTCGCCATGTCACTTCGTTATAAAGGCTACGGTCACCACTTACGACGGGTAGCACATAAGGCGTTGTCAGGTAGCGACGGATAATCTCTAAGTTTTCAAAGGCTCGATTTAGAGATGTATCCACATCGTCGATCGGCAGTATCAGTAGCTTTTTACCTATAAGCTCTGCAGCTTCACGGAAAAAGTCTTGCACGCAGTCGGCTAGATGCTTATTGCCATACATAGCACGAACTTTGTCCATCCCTTGGCGTTCTTTCTGTGTATCGACCGCTTCCAATGAATGTGCAAGCTTATCTAGGGCGTGATTAAGCAAGCGTGAACGTTCAGGATTGTTGCGTTGAGCCTGCTTGATTCCATCATCATGCAGTACTGCAGCCACTAAAATATGTAGGAATAATGACTCTCCATCTTCTAGCAAGGTTGGGTCGATTGGCTCCAGAATGTGGATATCTGACAACAGCTTGCTATGCTCGAGAGCGAGATAACGTTGGAGGTTAACGAGTACTGCTGTTTTGCCGGTACCACGGGCACCATCGATAGATATAGCATTATGTGCACGTAGCTCATTTAGCGGCTTTCCTTTTGCCTCATCAGCACGATCTCTTGCTTCCATGATGAATGCTGCCAACCTCTCGTAAATCTCCTCGCGTGGAAGTAAGGTGTTGGCGTCATGTAATACTGCCGTCTCGCCTACGTTAAGTGGTATGTATTTGCGTTTTTCTTGATGATTCATGTGCGGCACCTGGCATTTGCCTTTCGGCGATACGCCGTGGCATGAAATAACCTATTGTTATCTTAAGATATACTACGTTATGACTCATGTGCTTTGGGAGTGTTTTTACGAGATTTGTTCATAATTCTGATGAAGCTCAAAAGTGGCAATTGTTTCAATTGAATCATTACCCAATTGGCATTAGAGAAAAGGTATGCTGATACCCAAGCAATGTGAAAATTGATTTAGCCGTATAGCTCTCCAGTGAATAGAATCGAAGAATTCTCCCTTACTTATAGTTCTACTTAGCTCGTCAATCCCATATTTCAGGTTTATGGCAGGGTTGTCACCCTACCGGTGTTTATATCGTATCGCAGGCATGGTTCTACACAGTCAAGTTAAGGTATTGGGGCAGCTCTTGGTTTATAAGTATTATCCAACGAGTCTTATTCCTCTTAACCCACTTTTAACTAAGTTTTCTCTATCTGCTGTTATAATAAAATCAGCCCACCACTGCATCATCGGGCGTCGTTGCTCAAGATAGTCACTGCGGTTATACGCACGACGGACCTCATTCTTATCCACATGTGCCAATGCAGCTTCAATAACATCTGGTGGAAAGCCTTGCTCATTAAGGGCTGTGCTGGCGATAGACCGCAAACCATGTGAAACGAGCACACCACCAAAACCTGCACGTTTTAGCGATGCGTTAACGGTCTGGCTATTCATTGGCTGGTTGGGCTTAATACGGCTAGGAAAGATAAATTCTCGGTTCCCGCTTAACGGCTTCATCATCTCCAGCACAGCTATTGCTTCATCTGACAAGGGCACAGTATGGTCGCGGTTCATTTTCATGCGTGCTGCAGGAATCTTCCACTCTCGCGCTTCTATGTCTACCTCTTCCCAGCGAGCTTCAGCCGCTTCGGCAGGGCGGGTAATGGTGAGAAGCTGCCACATGAACAAGCACCGCGTTGACATACTGATACTTGCCGTACGCATTGTTTGCATTAACTGTGGAAGTTGATCCGGGCGGATACTCGGCATATTTTTCTTCTGCGGTTTCTCGAAGGCTTTTCCGATGTTTACGCTGGGAACAGCATCAATCAAGCCTGTGTTCTGCGCATAAATCATGACTTCGTTAATACGCTGACAAAGGCGGCGAACAGTCTCTAATGCACCTCTTGCCTGAACCGGCTGAACTGCTTTAACCAGAGTATGCGCCTTAATCTCAGTGACACTGATATCACCGATTGCCGGGAAAACATCTCTCTCAAGCGAGCGCCAGATATCGTCGGCATAGTCCTCTGTTACGCTGGCTTTCTTCACATTCCACCAACGTTCGGCGACTAACAAGAAAGTGTTGGTTTTGGCCTCTTGAGAATTTCTCACCTTTTCTTTCTGATGTTCCTGAGGATCAATGTCTTTCGCCAACAAAACTCGAGATTCAGCTCTGAGTTTACGCGCATCAGAAAGTGAGACGGCAGGGTAGGCACCGAAGCTCTGTTTGGTTCGCTGCTTGGTCAGTGGTCGGTGGTAACGGAACTGCCAGAGCTTACTACCGCTGGACTTGATTAGCAGAGTAAGCCCGTCACCATCATACAGCTGGTAATCGGTATCTTTAGGTTTGGCGGCTTTGATTTCCGTATCAGTTAACGGCTTGGTTTTTCTTGCCATGGGGAGTCTCCATGCGTTTAGGCCCAACGAAAACAATAGAGCTTTTCGTTGGGCCTATCAATGGGCCTAAAAGGTTCGGATTTAATTAGTTCTCTTCGGACTTCGCGGGACAAATTGAGGGCACAAAAAAGCCCGCAGGGCTTGCGCCGTGCGGGCTCTTAGGACTTCATCGGATGACTCTGGTAATCACCGATGGAGAATTTTGGTGGAGCTGGCGGGAGTTGAACCCGCGTCCGAAATTCCTACATCCTCGGTACTACATGCTTAGTCAGTCTTTACATTCGCTTGCCAGCTGCGGACGGACACGCCACTAACAAACTAGCCTGATTAAGTTTTAACGCTTCAACCCCAGGCAGGGCTTCCACGCGATCTCTTTTGGGTTTGACCTCTCTTGATCCCCGTCCTAAGAGCGGAGGCTAGGGAGAGAGGGCTCTAAGCAGGTTATTAAGCTGCTAAAGCGTAGTTTTCGTCGTTTGCGACTATTTTTTGCGGCTTTTTACGAGGCCAACCGCCCCTCGGCATGCACCTTGGGTTTCGCAAATCCCGTCGAATCCAGAATCAGCCCCAATGTGTAATGGTAAGTATACCAGATTTATGAGCGCCATGACCAGCCTCAATGGCGTTATCGTTAAAGATTTAGCACCCATGTAGCCTGATTTTTATTCGATTAAGCAATGGGATGGCAACATTTGTGTCGGATGTGATAGCCAATAAGATGTTCATTCGCGCCGCCGGAGAGGGAGGCGCGGTGAGGAACTGGTCAATAATTGGAGTGCAGGTTTAACGGTGGGCGTTTTTCATGATACGCGCTTTATCCACCTGCCATTCGCGTTCTTTGATGTCTGAACGTTTATCGTGCTGTTTCTTACCTTTGGCGACGCCGATTTTCACTTTGCACCAGGCATTTTTCCAGTACAGGGAGAGCGCCACTACGGTATAGCCTTCTCGATTGACGCGACCGTACAATGAGTCCAGTTCGCGCTGGTTGAGAAGTAATTTGCGGGTACGGGTAGGATCGCACACTACATGCGTGGAGGCCACTGCCATTGGTGTGATGTTTGCGCCAAACAGGAACGCTTCTCCGTCACGCAGAAGGACGTAGCTGTCGCTGATATTGGCTTTTCCTGCGCGCAGGGATTTAACTTCCCAGCCTTGCAGGGCAAGTCCCGCTTCGAACTCTTCTTCGATAAAGTATTCGTGACGGGCGCGCTTGTTAAGCGCGATGGTCGCTGAACCAGGTTTATGTGCTTTTTTCTTCGTCATAAGCGTCGTGAATCATCGGTAATCTGAAATCGAAAACACCCCATATCAATCCTGCGGGGGACAAGGCTCTATCTTAGCATGAACCCGATGTTACCCAGCGCCGGGATAGCGTTTTTTTTACAGCAGGATAAATGATATTATTTGTTGGATTTTTGTTGATGGAAATTGTTATGCCTCAGATTAGCCGGACCGCACTGGTACCCTACAGCGCGGAGCAAATGTATCAGTTAGTGAATGACGTTCAGTCTTATCCTCAGTTTTTGCCGGGTTGTACCGGAAGTCGGATTCTGGAGTCCACTCCTGGGCAGATGACTGCGGCGGTAGATGTCTCTAAGGCTGGGATCAGCAAAACGTTTACTACCCGCAACCAGTTGACCAGTAACCAAAGTATTCTTATGAATCTGGTGGATGGGCCGTTCAAGAAATTGATCGGTGGATGGAAGTTTACGCCGCTGAGTCAGGAGGCGTGCCGTATCGAGTTTCATCTCGATTTTGAGTTTACCAATAAGTTGATTGAACTCGCCTTTGGCCGCGTGTTTAAAGAACTGGCGGCTAATATGGTCCAGGCTTTTACGGTTCGTGCGAAAGAGGTTTACAGTGCCAGGTAAAATTGCCGTTGAGGTGGCTTATGCGCTACCTGAGAAGCAGTACCTGCAGCGTGTGACGCTGCAGGAGGGTGCGACGGTTGAAGAAGCTATTCGCGCCAGTGGCTTGCTGGAATTGCGTACCGATATCGATTTAACTAAAAACAAAGTCGGCATTTACAGCCGTCCGGCCAAACTGAGCGATACCGTGTGTGATGGCGATCGGGTGGAGATTTATCGTCCTCTCATTGCCGATCCGAAAGAGCTGCGCAGGCAACGAGCAGAAAAATCAGCGAATAAATAACAGACAGAAAAAAGGTGCTCATTGAGCACCTTTTTTAACGTCTTTGAGAGCAACTTTATTATTAGTTACCACTCAGCGCAGGTTTATTATCAATATTGGTCAACACCCCGCTACTATTAAAGGTCAGCGTCAGCGTTTGCTGCGTTACACCTTCATGACCTGGTTGCTGGCGGAAGACATAGAACCAGGTATTCGTACCAAATGGATCGGACATCAGCGGTGTACCCAATGCGTACGCAACTTGTTGTTGCGTCATGCCAACACGTATTTTGGATACGTCGTTAGCGGTCAGATAATTCCCCTGGTTGATGTCAGGACGGTAAACCACTCGCTCCAGAGTGGAACAGCCTGCGGTCAACATCAATAGTACTGCTGCTGCAGCAGTCAGCGTTTTACAGCGCATAGTGATTTGATTCCTTTTCGGGCCCGAGCAGTACGTGGCTCATCTGTAATATGCCGATGATAATAGACCTTTCATCACTTTAAAACCTTTTGCTTTCCGGTCCTACGGCGTTTTGCTGTTTACTCTGACCGTGAAGCAGGAAAAAAGTTTACGCCGCAAGCAGTTCTTTCGCATTCGCCAGTGTGTTACGTGTGACTTCACTGCCACCAAGCAGGCGCGCCAGCTCTTGTAACCGCGCTTTTTTATCCAGGGATTGCATGTGTGTTTCTGTCATCGCACCATCGGTTTCTTTGCTGACAAAATAGTGTTGATGACCACATCCCGCGACTTGTGGCAGGTGGGTAACACACATCACCTGAGTTGATTCGCCAAGTTGACGCAGCAGTTTGCCGACAACTGCCGCTGTTGGACCGCTAATCCCTACATCCACTTCATCAAAAATCAGTGCCGGGGTTTCCATTTTACGCGCCGTGATGACCTGAATTGCCAATGCGATGCGGGACAATTCACCACCGGATGCGACTTTGGCAATAGGCTGCATTGGCTGACCTGGGTTGGTGGTCACCCGAAACTCAATACGATCGGCACCGTCAGCGCCCAGGTGATGCTCGTCAAATTTGACATCAATCGTAAACTGCCCATGCGGCATTGAGAGCGCATGCATACTGTCGGTGATCAGCTGTGCAAGTTCTTCTGCATAATGCTGGCGTTGCTGGTGTAATGCGCGCGCGGTTTCCAGTGCCTGCTGATGATGTTTCGTTACCGCCAGCGCGAGCGTTTCTTGTGAGTCGGCCTGATCGTCCAGTTGCTGCTGTTCTTCCAGTAGCGACTGGTAATACTGTGGCAATGCCTCAGGGCTGACGTGATGTTTACGTGCCAGCGAAATCTGTTTTGAGATGCGCTGTTCAAGTTCAAACAGTCGGTTGGGATCGAGATCCAGACGATCGCAGTAGTGGCGCAGTTCATCGCTGGCTTCAGCAATCTGGATGGTAGCTTCTTCCAGCATATCAAGTACGCCGGACAGTTTGCTGTCCATGCCAATCAATTCGCTCACCAGTTGTTTAGCCGTGTAAAGCTGACTTTGCAGGTTTGCGTCTTCACCATCGGCCATTAATGCCAATGCATTCTGGCTGGTGGTCAGTAATTGGCCGCTATTCGCCAGACGTTTGTACTCTTCGTCGATTTGCTCAAACTCTCCGGGCTGCGGATTAAATTCGTTAAGTTCTTTTAATTGGTATTGCAGCAGTTCCGCACGGGCAGCACGTTCCTGACTTAACTGTTGATGATGCGCGAGGTCACGGCAGCTTTGATGCCACAACTGATAACGTGCGGTCATTTCCTGGAGCAGAGAGGTTTCATTGGCATAGCCATCAAGAAGGAATTTTTGGTGCTCGGGTTTGGTAAGTAACTGATGAGCATGCTGACCATGGATCTGAATCAGCAACTGACCTAGTTCGCGCAGTTGTGACAGAGGAACAGCTGTACCGTTGATAAAACCTCGTGAGCGACCATCGCTGCTGATTACGCGACGAAGCAGACATTCACGGCCATCTTCCAGTTGGTTTTCTTCCAGCCAGCGCAGAGCCGCTGGCGTATCTTTCAGTGAAAAACGGGCGCACAGGTCGGCACGAGCAGCGCCGGTACGCACCATGTCGGCTTCAGCGCGACCACCGAGACAAAGGCCGAGGGCATCTATTGCAATAGATTTACCCGCGCCGGTCTCGCCAGTTATTACGGTCATGCCGCTATGAAAATCAATCTCAAGCTCACGAACGATAGCAAAGTTGCTGATGGTCAGTTGTGCCAACATAGTTGTTTTCCTGTATGAAAAACCATTACTGTTATTGTGTACAGTATAAACTGGTTTTATATACAGTAAAGAGGCTGGCGTAAAATTAGAATAATTTTTTTGACCAGCCGAGTTTGGTGCTTAATGTATTGAAATAACTGTAATCTTTCGGATGAATTAGATTCAGATGGTAATCACAGCGACGAATCAAGACATCTTCACCTTCCTGAATAGGTAGTGCTATCTGGCTGTCGCAACTGATTTCCAGGTCGTTACGGCGATGCGAAAAACGCAGACGGATCGTGCTGCTGCTGTTTATAACCAGTGGTCGTGCTGACAACGTATGCGGGAACATGGGCACCAGGGTAATCGCATCCAGAGACGGTGTCAGAATCGGACCTCCCGCTGAGAGGGAATAAGCGGTGGAACCTGTTGGCGTCGAAATAATCAGGCCATCAGAACGCTGAGAAAACGCAAAGATCTCGTCGATATACACTTCGAACTCAATCATATGCGCCACTTTGCCAGGGTGAAGTACCACTTCGTTAATCGCCGTGCTGATGCGTTTCTGGCAATCTTGCTGACAGACTTGCGCTTCCAGCAAAAAACGTTTTTCGCTGATGTAGTGGCCTTCCAGCACATCGGCTAACTGTTGCTGGGCGTTATCGGGATCAAGGTCGGTCAGGAAACCCAGGTTGCCACGGTTGATTCCAATAACTTTAATATCGTAACGGGCGAGCGTGCGCGCCGCGCCCAGCATATTACCGTCGCCGCCAACGACAACCGCGAGATCAGCCTGTTGCCCAATCTCCGCGAGCGTGCCAGTTTTCACATTCTTCAGTTGCAGTTCGTGAGCGATTTGTTGCTCAACGATGACCTCGTAACCTTTTGTGCACAGCCAGCGGTAGAGCATTTCATGTGTTGTCAGTGCAGTGGGGTGCCGTGGGTGTCCCACAATGCCAATACACTTGAAATGATTATTCATTTTTCCGAGGTCCTTGTTGCGAAGATTGATGACAATGTGAGTGCTTCCCTTGAAACCCTGAAACTGATCCCCATAATAAGCGAAGTTAGCGAGATGAATGCGAAAAAAACGCGGAGAAATTCATGAGTAGTAAAGAACAGAAAACGCCTGAGGGGCAAGCCCCGGAAGAAATTATCATGGATCAGCACGAAGAGATTGAGGCAGTTGAGCCAGACGCTTCTGCTGAGCAGGTGGATCCGCGCGATGAAAAAATTGCGAATCTCGAAGCTCAGCTGGCTGAAGCCCAGACTCGTGAACGTGACGGCATTTTGCGCGTAAAAGCCGAAATGGAAAACCTGCGTCGTCGTACTGAACTGGATATTGAAAAAGCCCACAAATTCGCGCTGGAGAAATTCATCAACGAATTGCTGCCGGTGATTGATAGCCTGGATCGTGCGCTGGAAGTGGCTGATAAAGCTAACCCGGATATGTCCGCGATGGTTGAAGGTATTGAGCTGACGCTGAAGTCGATGCTGGATGTTGTGCGTAAGTTTGGTGTCGAAGTGATCGCCGAAACTAACGTGCCGCTGGACCCGAATGTGCATCAGGCTATCGCAATGGTGGAATCTGATGACGTTGCGCCAGGTAACGTACTGGGCATTATGCAGAAGGGTTATACGCTGAATGGTCGTACGATTCGTGCGGCGATGGTAACTGTAGCGAAAGCAAAAGCGTAATTTCTGTTTTCGTAATAATTCACGGCCCTGCATGCGAATGCAGGGCCGTTTTCGTTACTCCGCCACACTCTCGCGCAGCGGTTTCACAGGAAAAACTTTTACCTGCTTAATCATATTGTCCTGTACGTCGAGAATATCGATATCGTACTCGCCAATACGCACGCGGGTGCCTGCGACAGGGATCTCTTCCAGAGCTTCAAGAATGACGCCATTAACCGTGCGGGCATCGTCTTCAGGTAGATGCCAGTTAAAGGCTTTGTTGATTTCTCGCACGTTGGCGGTGCCATCGATAATCACCGAACCGTCGTTTTGCGGAGTGACTTCTTCGGCAAGTGTTGGCGACATCGAGGTAGTGAAATCGCCGACAATCTCTTCCAGAATATCTTCAACCGTCACCAGCCCCTGAATGTCTCCATACTCGTTGACGACCAGGCCGACTTTCTTTTTGTTGCGCTGAAACTTTACCAACTGCGTGCTGAGCGGCGTACCTTCTGGCACAAAATAGATCTCGTCCGCAGCACGCAGCATCGTCTCTTTGGTGAACTCTTTTTTCTCCGACATGAGTCGCCAGGCTTCACGCACGCGCAGCATACTGATGGCGTCGTCCAGCGAGTCACGGTAGAGCACGATACGTCCGTGAGGTGAGTGGGAGAGTTGGCGCAGAATCGATTTCCAGTCATCGTTGATATCAATACCGATAATTTCACTGCGCGGCACCATGATGTCATCGACGGTCATCTTTTCCAGATCGAGTACTGACAGCAGCATATCCTGATTGCGACGGGAAATTTGTGAGCGCGATTCGTGCACGATGGTGCGCAACTCTTCTTTGCTTAAAGAGCCGCTAACAACGATATCGGTTTTGATGCCCATCATGCGCATTAACATGCGGGTAATAGCGTTCAGCAACCAGACCAGCGGCATCATCAAAATTTGCAGCGGAGCCAGCAGAAAACTACTCGGATAAGCGACTTTTTCCGGGTACAGCGCGGCAATGGTTTTCGGCAATACCTCAGCAAAAACCAGTACGACAAAAGTCAGCACACCAGTCGCAATTGCCACGCCCGCATCGCCGTACAAACGCATCCCAACAATAGTGCCGAGCGCGGAGGCAAGAATATTGACCAGGTTATTGCCGATTAACACCAGGCTTATCAGGCGGTCTGGCTTACGCAGCAATTTTTCGACGCGTTTGGCCGAGCGATTACCCTGTTTCGCCATATGTCGCAGACGATAGCGGTTGAGGGTCATCATTCCGGTTTCAGACCCGGAAAAATAGGCTGAAATGACCACCATGATGATCAGAATAATGATCAACGTAGTAGTAGAAATGTGTTCCAGGGGAAACTCCTTTTCTGGGTTTAGCTGATTAACTGCTGGACAATTCGGCTGCCGAAGTAGGCCAGTGTCAGAATTACCGCGCCCGCAACGTTAAACCAGACGACGCGGCGTCCACGCCATCCTTCATGGTAATGTCCCCACAGCAGCACAATATAGACAAACCACGCCACGATAGAGAGCACAGCCTTGTCGATATTTTCCATGCTAAATAGGTTGTGCATGTAGAACAGGCCAGTGCAAAGCGTTAGCGTTAGCAGCACCACGCCAATCTGCGTGATGTGGAACATTTTACGCTCGATACTCATCAATGGCGGCATTTCCTGGTTAAACGCCAGTTTCTTGTTCTTCAGTTGGTAATCAATCCACGCCAGTTGCAGCGCGTACAGGGCGGCGATAATTAGCGTGGCATAGGAAAAGAGCGATAAGCCAATGTGCACCAGCATCCCAGGCGTTGCTTCCAGATGGGTGATGTATTCATTGGGCATGAAGGTCGCCAGCGCCAGGTTGATAAGCGCAAAGGCATAGACAATGGGTAGCAGCAACCAGCCACGATTGCGAGAAGCCACAATGGTCATTACCGTACAGATCATCAAACTGACCAATGAACCAACGTTCAGCAGGCTGAGGTTTTGTCCGCTATCACCGTCGGGCAGGATGCGGGCTTCCAGAGCGATTGCGTGGCAGACCAGCGCAATGACCGCAGAAATAATAGCCATGCGCCGCCAGCCGCCGTTTTTTTGCAGCAGACCGGGAACAATCAGCGCAAGACTGACGGAGTAGGCGACAAGCGCGAGCAGAGCAAAAACGGGCATAGTAATGTCGACAGTTTGAGCAATAAGAAAGAGAAGCAGTATAGCGTCAGGTGAACGCTGCTCCAACCGTTGCATAACAACAAAGACGCCTTCATGTTATACTGCGGCAAAATACTGATGATGTGTCGCGATTGCGGCCAACCGTTTCCACCCCAGGCGAGAGACAATGTTTGATAATTTAACCGATCGTTTGTCGCGCACGCTGCGCAATATCAGTGGCCGTGGACGCCTCACTGAAGACAACGTAAAAGATACGCTGCGCGAAGTGCGCATGGCGCTGCTGGAGGCGGACGTCGCTCTGCCGGTAGTGCGTGAGTTTATCAATCGCGTAAAAGAGAAAGCGGTTGGTCATGAAGTTAATAAGAGCCTGACGCCGGGGCAGGAGTTCGTCAAAATCGTCCGTAACGAACTGGTTGCGGCGATGGGCGAAGAGAACCAGACCCTGAACCTGGCTGCGCAACCGCCAGCGGTCGTGCTGATGGCGGGCCTGCAAGGTGCCGGTAAAACAACCAGCGTTGGTAAACTCGGTAAGTTCCTGCGCGAGAAGCACAAGAAGAAAGTGCTGGTGGTTTCCGCCGACGTTTATCGCCCGGCGGCAATCAAACAGCTTGAGACGCTGGCAGAGCAGGTGGGCGTTGATTTCTTCCCTTCTGATGTTGGTCAGAAGCCGGTAGATATCGTTAACGCGGCGTTGAAAGAAGCCAAACTGAAATTCTACGACGTGCTGCTGGTGGATACCGCTGGTCGTCTGCACGTTGACGAAGCGATGATGGACGAGATCAAACAAGTCCATGCGTCGATTAACCCGGTTGAAACCCTGTTTGTGGTTGACGCCATGACCGGTCAGGATGCGGCCAATACGGCAAAAGCATTTAATGAAGCGTTACCGCTTACCGGCGTAGTGTTGACCAAAGTGGACGGCGATGCCCGCGGCGGTGCGGCGCTCTCTATTCGTCACATCACTGGCAAACCGATCAAGTTCCTCGGTGTTGGCGAGAAAACTGAGGCGCTGGAGCCGTTCCATCCTGACCGCATCGCGTCGCGTATTCTCGGCATGGGCGACGTACTGTCACTGATCGAAGATATCGAAAGCAAAGTTGACCGCGCGCAGGCAGAGAAATTAGCCAGCAAGCTGAAAAAAGGCGACGGCTTCGATCTCAACGACTTTCTTGAGCAGCTGCGCCAGATGAAAAATATGGGCGGCATGGCTAGCCTGATGGGCAAGCTGCCGGGCATGGGGCAGATCCCGGATAACGTCAAGTCGCAGATGGACGATAAAGTGCTGGTGCGTATGGAAGCCATCATCAACTCGATGACGATGAAAGAGCGCGCTAAGCCAGAAATCATCAAAGGTTCGCGTAAGCGTCGTATCGCCGCCGGTTGCGGGATGCAGGTACAGGACGTTAACCGCCTTCTGAAGCAGTTCGACGACATGCAGCGCATGATGAAGAAAATGAAGAAGGGCGGAATGGCGAAGATGATGAGAAGCATGAAGGGTATGATGCCGCCGGGATTTCCTGGTCGCTAATCGGCCTGGCTTGTTTGCCATTTTGGCACCGGGGTGTGCTCGTCATCCTCACGTACTGCGTGTACGCTCCGGTGACTGCGCGCACTCCGGCACCAGACTGGCTGCACCGCCGACGGCCTTTTACAGCAGAGTTAGCAACTGTTGATTGCAATTTCCGCAAAAATGAGTAAAATTTTCGGGCTTTTAATATGACACCGGACTCCGTTCCTCGATGGGGTCCGGTTGTTTTATTCACACAAGAGGATGTTATGGTAACTATTCGTTTAGCACGTCACGGCGCTAAAAAGCGTCCGTTCTACCAGGTTGTTGTCGCTGACAGCCGTAATGCACGCAACGGTCGCTTCATCGAGCGCGTTGGTTTCTTCAACCCAATCGCTAGCGAAAAAGAAGAAGGCACTCGCCTGGATCTGGATCGCATCGCTCACTGGGTTGGCCAGGGCGCAACTATTTCTGATCGCGTTGCTGCGCTGATCAAAGAAGTAAACAAAGCAGCTTAATCTGTCACGGTGGTCATGATGAGCAAACAACTCACCGCGCAAGCACCTGTTGATCCCATCGTTTTGGGAAAAATGGGTTCGTCTTACGGTATTCGTGGGTGGCTCAGAGTGTTTTCTTCCACTGAAGACGCCGAAAGCATTTTTGACTATCAGCCCTGGTTTATCCAGAAGGCGGGTCAGTGGCAGCAAGTCCAGCTGGAAAGCTGGAAGCACCACAATCAGGACATGATCATCAAGCTGAAAGGCGTTGACGATCGTGATGCGGCGAACCTACTGACGAATTGTGAAATTGTCGTGGATTCATCGCAGCTGCCTCAGCTTGAAGAGGGTGACTACTACTGGAAAGACCTGATGGGCTGCCAGGTAGTAACCACTGAAGGCTACGATCTCGGTAAAGTCGTCGATATGATGGAAACCGGATCTAATGATGTTCTCGTCATTAAGGCAAACCTGAAAGATGCGTTTGGTATCAAGGAACGTCTCGTACCGTTCCTCGATGGGCAGGTTATCAAGAAAGTCGATCTCACTACTCGTTTAATCGAAGTAGATTGGGATCCTGGTTTTTAAACCACCGGATAAACGGTAAAAGACGGCGCTATGTGGATTGGCATAATTAGCCTGTTTCCTGAAATGTTCCGCGCAATTACCGATTACGGGGTAACTGGCCGGGCAGTTAAAAATGGCCTGCTGAGCATCCAGAGCTGGAGTCCTCGCGACTTCACGCATGACCGGCACCGTACCGTGGACGATCGTCCTTACGGCGGCGGACCGGGGATGTTAATGATGGTGCAACCCTTGCGGGACGCCATTCATGCAGCAAAAGCCGCGGCGGGTGAAGGCGCAAAGGTGATTTATCTGTCACCACAGGGACGCAAGCTTGATCAAGCGGGCGTCAGCGAACTGGCAACGAATCAAAAATTGATTCTGGTGTGCGGTCGCTACGAAGGTATAGATGAGCGCGTGATCCAAACCGAAATTGACGAAGAATGGTCAATCGGCGATTACGTTCTCAGTGGTGGTGAGTTACCAGCAATGACGCTGATTGACTCCGTTTCCCGGTTTATTCCGGGAGTACTGGGACATGAAGCCTCAGCAACGGAAGATTCCTTTGCTGAAGGATTGCTGGATTGCCCGCACTATACGCGGCCTGAGGTGTTAGAAGGGATGGAAGTTCCGCCAGTGTTACTGTCGGGCAACCATGCCGAGATACGTCGCTGGCGTTTGAAACAGTCGCTGGGCCGTACCTGGCTTAGAAGACCTGAACTTCTGGAAAACCTGGCTCTGACTGAAGAGCAAGCAAGGTTGCTGGCGGAGTTCAAAACGGAACACGCACAACAGCAACATAAACATGATGGGATGGCGTAAGCCCCCGAGATATCAGTTTACCCAGGATAAGAGATTAAATTATGAGCAACATTATTAAGCAACTTGAACAAGAGCAGATGAAGCAGGACGTACCTTCCTTCCGTCCGGGTGATACCGTGGAAGTGAAAGTATGGGTTGTTGAAGGTTCCAAAAAACGTCTGCAGGCATTCGAGGGCGTGGTTATCGCTATTCGTAACCGCGGTCTGCACTCTGCATTCACTGTTCGTAAAATTTCCAACGGCGAAGGCGTTGAGCGTGTCTTCCAGACTCACTCTCCGGTAGTTGACAGCATTTCTGTCAAACGTCGTGGTGCTGTTCGTAAAGCTAAACTGTACTACCTGCGTGAGCGTACTGGTAAGGCTGCTCGTATCAAAGAGCGTCTTAACTAAGGTTTCGCTTAAGCGACATCCTGTTAAGAAGGGCTGGCCAATTGGCTGGCCCTTTTTTTATCTGTTTGCTCGTGTTTTAAGGGGTTGTAATCACCACTGCGACGCGGCGGTTCTCGGCGCGGCCCTGGGCGGTCTTGTTACTGGCTATGGGATATTTTTTTCCTAAACCCTGTGTGGTGAGATTGCTGCGCGGAATTTGTCCACCCATAGCCCATGCATCGGCCACGACATTCGCCCGTTTCAATGATAAGCCTTCGTTGTAACTATCTTCACCATAGTTATCGGTGTGTCCATCCATACGGGCATGTGTTAGCCCTGTCGAGGCCAATTTGGCTGCCATGGTTTGGATCTGTTGCTGGCTTTCCGGGAGCAATTTGTAGTCATTTTTTGCGAACAGAATGGCATCTGATAAGCCCAGCGACCAGTCGCCGGCGGATTCACTAAATCCATAAGATTGCATAGCGGCGACTTGCTCAGGAGTAAACTTTCCCTGAGGGGACTGGCAGCCAGTCAGTATTAGTGAGGTGAAAATCAGGGGTGCTACCAGGTGCTTTATCATATCGATATATCCTTGTTATCTCACCAGCTTTTCGGCACGCTGGTGTTTGGCCTGATACATATTGTGATCGGCAAGCTCTTGTAATTTTTCCGCAGAGGCGTGCTCAATGGTCATCGCGTAACCAATGCTTAATGTCATGGTGGTCTGATGGCCATTATGAAGATCAAACGGGAGATTAAAGATTTGTGTCAGTGCTGAGCATATCTGCTGCACTTCAGATTCCGACTGTACATCATAGAGCACCATCGCGAATTCATCGCCGCCCAGGCGGTATGCTTTATGTCGCAGCCCGCCAAATTCAGCTAACCGTTTTGCTACCTCAATCAAGACACGATCGCCCGTCGCATGACCCCAGGTATCATTGATATATTTGAAATTATCGCCATCAAGAAATAGTAACGCCGACGTTTTTCGGGCATCGGAATTGTTCATCAACGTATTGATGCCGCTACGAAACGCTGCGCGGTTAGCCAGCCCGGTTAATGGGTCATGTAGCGCGGTACGCAGAAGCTGCGCATTTTTGGCCTGTAAACGAAGCTGCCACTCTTCCATTTCATCCAGCAGACTGTTGAAGTCGAGAGCGAAGCGGTGAAACTCAGCGATACGTTCTTCCGAAACTCGTCGGGAAAAATTGCGGTTGGAACGTACGTCATGCACGACATCGGTGATATTTTTCAATGCTTCCACCAGACCATTGTGCAAATGGCGGGTGAGGGTAATTGCGATGCCTGATGCCAGCAGAATACAACCGGTCAGTACAGCGAGCGAAAACCAGATAAAATGGCTGATTGAACTGTCGCGAGCGGTTAAGCGTACTTCGCCAATGGTTTCACCATTGTGACGAATCGGCTGAATGATGGGGGCAGGGAAGAGCCAGTGGCTTATGAAATTGCTGAAAGTATCGCCTGGATCCTTACGGGTGTAATGCCAGGATGCCAGAATATTTTGCTGCTTATCACGTACTTCTGCAGTTGAAAATTGCCCTTGCTGGCCCAGCGCTGCCAGTGTTTCAGTTGCTGCAGGGCCATCGGCAAAAACGACAGCTGCTTCCAGACTGTAAGTCATTGTTGCTGCTGTCAGTGCCAGGTTTTTTTGCGCGTACTGTTTCAGGGTCAGCACCGAGGTCACGGAAAGCAGCAACCAGATCAGCATCATAGTGATAAATATGCTGGTCATACTGATGTTGCGTAATGCTCTTTTAAACGTGGGGCGCTTATTAAGAGAATTATCGTTATCCATCATTTTTCTTCCGTGCGAGCATCAAGACATCCGGGTTGACCTTTACACCGCTACGCGATAAGGCATCCAGGTTTACGGCAAATCTGACGTCATTATTGTGGATGATCAGACAAAAGGCGCTACCAATAATGCACTCGGTATTTTGTTCGGCAATTAATAATAACGCCTTTGACGGATATTGTTCGGTTAATTCCATCTGGAATGTCGGTGACTCGTTGCCAAAATAAAAACCATTGCAGCCTGAAATCATCGCCTCTTGTTGAGTGTGAATGATGACAGGCAGATAAGGCAAAGATGTCGCGGCATTCTCTTGTAGGGCGGTACTAAAACGTGAAGATGAAAAGATACATAACTTTGGTGGCCCTGATAGCGCAGGCCAGCGGGTGTAACTGACAATACCGGAAACCATCATACGCACGTTTTTCGCAACGTCAGAAGGTTCCTGAGCGAGTATTGGTGCTCCCGTCAGCAGGAGAATCAGCAGTAAGAACAGTCGGTGAGAAAAACGCATTCAGGGATCCTCACCATCTTCGCTCGAAATGCATCGATATTTTTTCAGAATGCTCATTAAAATATCATTCTTTCATGCGGTCGTCATCAATGTGAGAAATAAAACACAATGAGTAAAATCTCATGCTTAATTTATTTGCGGGGGTTTAATTAATTTAATCGTATTGTGCTGGCATTTTCATCAGCCCCTTTTTGCCATACTTCATGCAGTTGGCTGGCATTTTCAACATTGTTGCAGCTGGCAGGAAAGCTTTTACCGGAAAGTCCTCGGGCATAAGTAAAATCGGTCTGGCAAGTTTTCTTTTGTCCTTCGGCATATCCTTTAAGGTATAGACCGCGATCCGCCTGTGAATCGCTAAATGCATCGTCATCTTTTATGGTGCTGCCCGATATCGCATCTTCCATACCGACATCATACCAGTCGGTGCTGGTCAAGGTTGGCGCGTGAGTATAAGGATCAATCTGACATCCGCTAACCAGTAAAGCCAACAAGGGGGCAATAAACTTTTTCATCATTTCTTTCTCCTTTTTCAAAGCATAGCGGATTGTTTTTAAAGGAGGTGTAAATTTATTTGTACGAAAATAAGCGTCAAAAGCGCGAATAAATTGCTTGTGTAAATAAAAATGTACGAAATATGGATTGAAAACTTTACTTTATGTGTTATCGTTACGTCATCCTCGCTGAGGATCAACTATCGCAAACGAGCATAAACAGGATCGCCATCATGCAAAAAGACGCGCTGAATAACGTACATATTACCGACGAACAGGTTTTAATGACTCCGGAACAACTGAAGGCCGCTTTTCCATTAAGCCTGCAACAAGAAGCCCAGATTGCTGACTCGCGTAAAACCATTTCAGATATTATCGCCGGGCGCGATCCTCGTCTGTTGGTAGTATGTGGTCCTTGTTCCATTCATGATCCGGAAACTGCTCTGGAATATGCTCGTCGATTTAAAGCCCTTGCCGCAGAGGTCAGCGATAGCCTCTATCTGGTAATGCGCGTCTATTTTGAAAAACCCCGTACCACTGTCGGTTGGAAAGGGTTGATTAACGATCCCCATATGGATGGCTCTTTTGATGTAGAAGCCGGGCTGCAGATCGCGCGTAAATTGCTGCTTGAGCTGGTGAATATGGGACTGCCACTGGCGACGGAAGCGTTAGATCCAAATAGCCCGCAATACCTGGGCGATCTGTTTAGCTGGTCAGCAATTGGTGCTCGTACAACGGAATCGCAAACTCACCGTGAAATGGCCTCCGGGCTTTCCATGCCGGTTGGTTTTAAAAACGGCACCGACGGCAGTCTGGCAACAGCAATTAACGCTATGCGCGCCGCCGCCCAGCCGCACCGTTTTGTTGGCATTAACCAGGCAGGGCAGGTGGCGTTGCTACAAACTCAGGGGAATCCGGACGGGCATGTGATCCTGCGCGGTGGTAAAGCGCCGAACTATAGCCCTGCGGATGTTGCGCAATGTGAAAAAGAGATGGAACAGGCGGGACTGCGCCCGTCTCTGATGGTAGATTGCAGCCACGGTAATTCCAATAAAGATTATCGCCGTCAGCCTGCGGTGGCAGAATCCGTGGTTGCTCAAATCAAAGATGGCAATCGCTCAATTATTGGTCTGATGATCGAAAGTAATATCCACGAGGGCAATCAGTCTTCCGAGCAACCGCGCAGTGAAATGAAATACGGTGTATCCGTAACCGATGCCTGCATTAGTTGGGAAATGACCGATGCCTTGCTGCGTGAAATTCATCAGGATCTGAACGGGCAGCTGACGGCTCGCGTGGCTTAAGAGGTTTATTATGGTTGCTGAATTGACCGCATTACGCGATCAAATTGATGAAGTCGATAAAGCGCTGCTGAATTTATTAGCGAAGCGTCTGGAACTGGTTGCTGAAGTGGGCGAGGTGAAAAGCCGCTTTGGACTGCCTATTTATGTTCCGGAGCGCGAGGCATCTATGTTGGCCTCGCGGCGTGCAGAGGCGGAAGCTCTGGGTGTACCGCCAGATCTGATTGAGGATGTTTTGCGTCGGGTGATGCGTGAATCTTACTCCAGTGAAAACGACAAAGGATTTAAAACGCTTTGTCCGTCACTGCGTCCGGTGGTTATCGTCGGTGGTGGCGGTCAGATGGGACGTCTGTTCGAGAAGATGCTGGCACTCTCGGGTTATCAGGTGCGGATTCTGGAGCAACATGACTGGGATCGCGCGGCTGAGATAGTTGCCGATGCCGGAATGGTGATTGTTAGTGTGCCCATCCACGTTACTGAACAAGTTATTGGCAAATTACCGCCTTTACCGAAAGATTGTATTCTGGTCGATCTGGCATCGGTGAAAAATGGACCATTACAGGCCATGCTGGCGGCGCATGATGGTCCGGTGCTGGGGTTACACCCGATGTTCGGCCCGGACAGCGGTAGCCTGGCAAAACAAGTTGTGGTCTGGTGTGATGGACGTAAGCCGGAAGCATACCAATGGTTTCTGGAGCAAATTCAGGTCTGGGGCGCTCGGCTGCATCGTATTAGCGCTGTCGAGCACGATCAGAATATGGCGTTTATTCAGGCACTGCGCCACTTTGCTACTTTTGCTTATGGGCTGCACTTGGCAGAAGAAAATGTTCAGCTTGAGCAACTTCTGGCGCTTTCTTCGCCGATTTACCGCCTTGAGCTGGCGATGGTTGGGCGACTGTTTGCCCAGGATCCGCAACTGTATGCCGACATTATTATGTCGTCAGAGCGTAATCTGGCGTTAATCAAACGTTACTATAAGCGTTTCGGCGAGGCGATTGAGTTGCTGGAGCAGGGCGATAAGCAGGCGTTTATTGACAGTTTCCGCAAGGTGGAGCACTGGTTCGGCGATTACGCACAGCGTTTTCAGAGTGAAAGCCGCGTGTTATTGCGTCAGGCGAATGACAATCGCCAGTAATAATCCAGTGCCGGATGATTCACATCATCCGGCACTTTTTCATCAGGTTGGATCAACAGGCACTACGTTCTCACTTGGGTAACAGCCCAATACCTTCATCGAACGGGTGATGTCCCCTAACTCTTTCAATGCTTTTTGCATTTCCGCTGATTCAAGATTGGCCTGAATATCCAGATAAAACATCTCTTCCCATGGATTACCGTGAATCGGGCGTGACTCCAGACGGGTCATAATCAGATTGTGGTTGCGCAGTACCAGCAACGCTTCAACCAGCGCACCAGCTTGTTGCCCGGTCGCCATTAACAACGTCGTTTTCGCTGGAACCTGGTCAGACACGTTAATGGCTTTACGTGCCAACACCACAAATCGGGTGAAGTTTTGTTGCTGATTCGCTTCAATACGCTCCAGTACCTGCAAATCGTACAAAGTGCCGCCAGCTTCGCTTCCCAACGCAGCAACATGCGGTGATTTTGCCTGTGCAACCTTTTCCATTGCCGCAGACGTACTTTCGGTATATTCAATCTTCCAGTGCGGATAACGATTAAGGAATTTGCTGCATTGCTGGAATGGCTGCGGATGGCTGTAGACCGTATTGATGGTGGATAAATCAGTAGTGCCGGAGACCAACAAACAATGGTCGATAGTTAACGTCATCTCGCCAACAATCGACAAACTGGTATGTTGCAGCAGATCGTAAACGTCATTTATGGCACCGGAGCTGGTATTTTCAATCGGTACGACGGCATAGTCGGCCTGGCCGGTTTCCACCTGATTAAAAATATCGGCAAATTTGGCGCAGCCACTTTCAATGAATTGCTCAAAGTGACGGGCAGCATACTGGCGCGCCGCAAGATGGGAATAAGAACCTTTGGGGCCGAGAAAAGCGATGCGTGCTGAGTGCGGATTAATTTTATTGAGATGTTGTTGGAGCAAAGCCTGCTGAGTTAATACGGAATCTTCAATGATGAGCTGGAACAGGCGAGTAATGTAATGGGCGTCCAGATGGTGCGCTTTACCGAGCGTAATTAATCTTTCCAGTAAATCGCGTTCACGATCAATATCACGTACCTGGCGATGCGAGAGCAGTTTGGCTTTTCCCACCTCGACGGCCAGTTCGCGCCGCTCTGCCAGTAATGCTAATAATTTTTCATCCAGCGCGCTGATTTTCTCTCGCAGCGCCAGTAATGGATTTTCCGATGTCATAGTGTTGCCTTTTTGTTATCAATAAAAAAGGCCCCCCGATTTGGGAGGCCTTATTGTTCGTCTTCGCATTCTGTTTCACACGACGAAACGCCTCCCATTCAGGGGAAGGTAAAAAAGAATGCGAAGAAAAACGGTGTGTGTTTCATGTTTGTTTCCTTAAGTGACTTCAGTACAGTACCCGTACTGTTTTCACGCTGTCAACAAAAAACGCGCCCGAAGGCGCGTTGGCGATACACTCAATATAAAGGACTACTCTTCTTCAACTTCTTCGACGAAGTTGGCGTCTTTCACCGATGTTGCGGCACGACGTGCTTCGCCTTTGTGCTGCAGTTTATTGAGCTGCCGTTCCAGCTTGTTGATCAATTCGTTAATTGCGGTGTACATATCTTCATGTTTACCACTGGCAACCAGAACGCCGTTAGGTGTATTGATTGTGGCGTCAGCAACAAACCCTTGTGGCTCTTTGGACAGAATGATATGTGGATTAATCAGATGTGTTTGCCATTTTTCCAGTTTGGCGAGACGGTCTGCGACATGTTGGCGGATGGCCGGAGTAATTTCCATTTGTTTGCTGGTAATGTTCATTGTCATAAATTTTACCTCTTGTCTTCCCGTCTTGGTGAATTCAGCATACCGTTCCTGATGTCAAAATGTGTGATGGAAATCTCATAATTTTGTCACTTTTTGTCAACGAAGTTTTTTTGTGAGAAATCGCAGGAAGAGGTGTTTTTTTACTTGAGGAATATCTCAAAGCGAGCCATATTTGATGAGATCGATAGTGACTAAATCGCTTCAGTTTCACAACTAACAGAATAAAAAAACGGCAGCTCAAGGGCTGCCGTTTTGTGTTTCAGATTTCTGTTATGTATTGCTGCTGTTTGCGGCGATGATTTTCGCTACTTTTTCAGCTTGCGCATTCATCTGCATCTGACGGTATGCATTTTCCATTAGCGGCAGCGCATCACGCGTAGCCTGGGTATCCGGGTAGTCGCGCAACATGCCTTCTACGCGGTTAACGACGGCAACCCATGCGCCACGTTCTGTATAGTACTCGGCAACGGAGTATTCATATTTCGCCAGACGATCTTTCAGGAATACCAGACGTTTGGTGGCATCGGTGGTGTACTGACTGTTCGGATAGCCGCGCACCAGTTTGGAAAAGTCACTAAACGCAGCTCGTGCATGTTGAGGATCGCGATCGCTACGATCGACGCCAAAGAACCCTTGCAGTGCACTGTCATCGAGCGCCATATTGGTCAGGCCACGCATGTACATGACATAATCGATATTCGGATGGGTCGGGTTAAGGCGAATAAAACGATCGATGGCAGCCTGTGCTAACGGCAAATCGGCGTTTTTATAGTAGGCGTAGATGAGATCCAGCTGCACCTGCTGCGAATATGGACCAAACGGATAGCGATTATCTAACGCTTCCAGTTGCGTTATTGCCTGTCTCCAGTTACCGTCCTGCAGCTTTTGTTGTGCAGTCGCGTAAATTTCATTTGGCGGATTATCAGGTACTTCTTCCTTTGACCCCGAGCAACCCGCCAAAAACAGGCTTAGTGTGGCGGCTGCCACCAGATATTTCATGCGCGTCATGACGTTTTGACTTTCCTCAAAATGTAATACGGGAGATTCTCTGTTCCTGCTCCCGGTTAAGACCAGCTACAATAGCACACTATATTAAACGGCAAAGCCGTAAAACCCCAACGATAAACGAAGAAGCAGTATATATGGCACAACGAGTACAGCTCACTGCAACGGTGTCCGAAAACCAACTCGGTCAACGCTTAGATCAGGCTTTGGCCGAAATGTTCCCGGATTATTCACGTTCGCGAATAAAAGAATGGATCCTCGACCAGCGCGTGCTGGTTAACGGCAAAGTTTGTGATAAGCCGAAAGAAAAAGTATTGGGTGGCGAGCAGGTGGCCATCAACGCTGAGATTGAAGAAGAAGCGCGTTTTGAACCGCAGGATATCCCGCTGGATATCGTCTATGAAGATGAAGATATCATCGTCATTAATAAACCACGCGACCTGGTGGTACATCCTGGCGCGGGTAACCCGGATGGTACGGTATTGAATGCGTTGCTTCATTACTATCCGCCCATTGCCGATGTACCGCGTGCGGGCATCGTCCATCGTCTGGATAAAGACACCACCGGCCTGATGGTTGTGGCAAAAACCGTTCCGGCTCAGACGCGTTTAGTCGAATCTTTGCAACGGCGTGAAATTACTCGTGAGTATGAAGCGGTGGCAATTGGTCATATGACCGCTGGCGGTACAGTAGATGAACCAATCAGCCGCCACCCGACCAAACGTACTCACATGGCGGTGCATCCGATGGGTAAACCGGCGGTCACTCACTATCGCATCATGGAACACTTCCGTGTGCACACGCGTCTGCGGTTGCGTCTGGAAACCGGACGTACGCACCAGATCCGCGTGCATATGGCCCATATCACTCATCCGCTGGTGGGCGATCCGGTTTATGGTGGCCGTCCGCGTCCGCCAAAAGGTGCTTCGGAAGCGTTTATCTCCACGCTGCGTAAGTTTGACCGCCAGGCGCTTCATGCAACCATGCTGCGTCTTTATCACCCGATCTCCGGCATCGAAATGGAATGGCATGCGCCTATTCCACAAGATATGGTGGAGCTGATTGAGGTGATGCGCGCCGATTTCGAAGAGCATAAGGATGAAGTGGACTGGTTATGAGTAAGCTGATTGTCCCGCAGTGGCCGCTGCCAAAAGGTGTTGCGGCCTGTAGCTCCACTCGTATCGGCGGCGTGAGCTTGCCCCCGTATGACTCGCTCAACCTCGGTGCCCATTGTGGCGATAACCCGGATCACGTTGAGGAGAATCGCAAGCGACTTTTTGCTGCGGGCCATTTGCCTTCAAAACCGGTCTGGCTTGAGCAGGTACACGGCAAAGATGTGCTTAAGCTTACTGGCGAACCTTATGCCTCAAAACGAGCAGATGCCTCTTATAGCAACACGCCGGGCACGGTTTGCGCAGTGATGACTGCCGACTGCCTCCCCGTGCTGTTTTGCAATCGAGCGGGAACGGAAGTCGCCGCCGCTCATGCTGGCTGGCGTGGACTGTGCGCAGGCGTGCTGGAAGAGACGGTTTCCTGTTTTGCTGATAATCCGGAAAATATTCTCGCCTGGTTAGGGCCGGCAATTGGTCCACGCGCGTTTGAAGTGGGGGCGGAGGTTCGCGAGGCGTTTATGGCAGTAGACGCCAAAGCGAGTACAGCTTTCATTCAGCATGGTGATAAGTATCTGGCGGATATTTATCTCCTTGCCCGGCAGCGTCTGGCGAACGTCGGTGTCGAACAAATTTTCGGCGGCAACCGTTGTACATATACGGAAAATGAGACTTTCTTCTCTTATCGTCGCGACAAGACCACTGGTCGTATGGCAAGTTTCATTTGGCTGATATAACCTAAAGAATCAAGACGATCCGGTACGCGTGATTTTCTTTTCACATTAATCTGGTCAATAACCTTGAATAATTGAGGGATGACCTCATTTAATCTCCAGTAGCAACTTTGATCCGTTATGGGAGGAGTTATGCGTCTGGATCGTCTTACTAATAAATTCCAGCTTGCTCTTGCCGATGCCCAATCACTTGCACTCGGGCACGACAACCAATTCATCGAACCACTTCATTTAATGAGCGCCCTGCTGAATCAGGAAGGGGGTTCGGTTAGTCCTTTATTAACATCCGCTGGCATTAATGCTGGCCAGTTGCGCACAGATATCAATCAGGCATTAAATCGTTTACCGCAGGTTGAAGGTACTGGTGGTGATGTCCAGCCATCACAGGATCTGGTGCGCGTTCTTAATCTTTGCGACAAGCTGGCGCAAAAACGTGGTGATAACTTTATCTCGTCAGAACTGTTCGTTCTGGCGGCACTTGAGTCTCGCGGCACGCTGGCCGACATCCTGAAAGCAGCAGGGGCGACCACCGCCAACATTACTCAAGCGATTGAACAAATGCGTGGAGGTGAAAGCGTGAACGATCAAGGTGCTGAAGACCAACGTCAGGCTTTGAAAAAATATACCATCGACCTTACCGAACGAGCCGAACAGGGCAAACTCGATCCGGTGATTGGTCGTGATGAAGAAATTCGCCGTACCATTCAGGTGCTGCAACGTCGTACTAAAAATAACCCGGTACTGATTGGTGAACCAGGCGTCGGTAAAACTGCCATCGTTGAAGGTCTGGCGCAGCGTATCATCAACGGCGAAGTGCCGGAAGGGTTGAAAGGCCGCCGCGTACTGGCGCTGGATATGGGCGCGCTGGTGGCTGGGGCGAAATATCGCGGTGAGTTTGAAGAACGTTTAAAAGGCGTACTTAACGATCTTGCTAAACAGGAAGGCAACGTCATCCTGTTTATCGACGAATTACATACCATGGTCGGCGCGGGTAAAGCCGATGGCGCAATGGACGCCGGAAACATGCTGAAACCGGCGCTGGCGCGTGGTGAATTGCACTGCGTAGGTGCCACGACGCTTGACGAATATCGCCAGTACATCGAAAAAGATGCTGCGCTGGAACGTCGTTTCCAGAAAGTGTTTGTTGCCGAGCCTTCTGTTGAAGATACCATTGCGATTCTGCGTGGCCTGAAAGAACGTTACGAGCTGCACCACCATGTGCAAATTACTGACCCGGCAATTGTTGCAGCGGCGACGTTGTCTCATCGCTACATTGCTGACCGTCAGCTGCCGGATAAAGCCATCGACCTGATCGATGAAGCAGCATCCAGCATTCGTATGCAGATTGACTCAAAACCAGAAGAACTCGACCGACTCGATCGTCGTATCATCCAGCTTAAACTGGAACAACAGGCGTTAATGAAAGAGTCTGATGAAGCCAGTAAAAAACGCCTGGATATGCTCAACGAAGAACTGAGCGACAAAGAACGTCAGTACTCCGAGTTAGAAGAAGAGTGGAAAGCGGAAAAAGCCTCTCTTTCTGGCACCCAGACTCTTAAAGCGGAGCTGGAACAGGCGAAAATCGCCATTGAACAGGCTCGCCGTGTGGGTGACCTGGCGCGGATGTCTGAACTGCAATACGGCAAAATCCCGGAACTGGAAAAGCAACTGGAAGCCGCAACGCAGCTCGAAGGCAAAACTATGCGTCTGTTGCGTAATAAAGTGACCGACGCCGAAATTGCTGAAGTGCTGGCGCGTTGGACGGGGATTCCGGTTTCTCGCATGATGGAAAGCGAGCGCGAAAAACTGCTGCGTATGGAGCAAGAGCTGCACCATCGCGTTATTGGTCAGAACGAAGCGGTTGATGCGGTATCTAACGCTATTCGTCGTAGCCGCGCAGGGCTTGCTGACCCGAATCGCCCGATTGGTTCATTCCTGTTCCTCGGCCCAACCGGTGTGGGGAAAACTGAGCTTTGTAAGGCGCTGGCGAACTTTATGTTTGATAGCGACGAGGCGATGATCCGTATCGATATGTCCGAGTTTATGGAGAAACACTCGGTGTCTCGTCTGGTTGGTGCGCCTCCGGGATATGTCGGTTATGAAGAAGGTGGCTACCTGACCGAAGCTGTGCGTCGTCGTCCGTATTCCGTCATCCTGCTGGATGAAGTGGAAAAAGCGCATCCGGATGTCTTCAACATTCTGTTGCAGGTACTGGATGATGGGCGTCTGACTGACGGGCAGGGGAGAACGGTCGACTTCCGTAATACGGTTGTCATTATGACCTCTAACCTCGGTTCCGATTTGATTCAGGAACGCTTCGGTGAACTGGATTATGCGCACATGAAAGAGCTGGTGCTCGGTGTGGTAAGCCATAACTTCCGTCCGGAATTCATTAACCGTATCGATGAAGTGGTGGTCTTCCATCCGCTGGGTGAACAGCACATTGCGTCGATTGCGCAGATTCAGTTGAAACGTCTGTACAAACGTCTGGAAGAACGTGGTTATGAAATCCACATTTCTGACGAGGCGCTGAAACTGCTGAGCGAGAACGGTTACGATCCGGTCTATGGTGCACGTCCTCTGAAACGTGCTATCCAGCAGCAGATCGAAAACCCGTTGGCACAGCAAATACTGTCAGGTGAATTGGTTCCGGGTAAAGTTATTCGCCTGGAAGTTAATGAAGACCGGATTGTCGCCGTCCAGTAATGATAAAACGAGCCCTTCGGGGCTCGTTTTTGTCTATAAGTTAGACGGAAAAGACTATATTTAAGATGTTTTGCCTGAAAAATGAGCGAACGATAAAGTTTTTATATTTTCCTCTTGTCATGCCGGAATAACTCCCTATAATGCGCCACCACTGACACGGAACAACGGCAAACACGCCGCCGGGTCAGCGGGGTTCTC
>ENA-ORLY01000515-ORLY01000515.1-human-gut-metagenome-genome-assembly--contig:-NODE-515-length-53656-cov-9.374811_pt1 | contig 53656 bp, 66 predicted proteins | sample MGYA00243071_ERZ508832 | MGnify/ENA primary metagenome ERZ508832 (study PRJEB26277, sample SAMN04329777) | human gut metagenome | biome: human-associated habitat | host: Homo sapiens | place: USA... | reverse complement strand
CGGCCAGCGTGGCACGCGCGGCAACGACCTGCCCGAACCCGGCAGCGATATACAGGGCGCGGTGCACGGCGGCCTCGTCGGCCAGCCCGCGTCGCTGCAGCGGCAGCAGGACCGCAGGCAGCACGCCGCAGCTTCCCGCCGTGGGCGCGGCCACGATGCGCTTCATGCAGGCGTTGCACTCGGCGGTTTTCAGTGCCTCGGCCATGACGTCGGCAAAGTAGCCGTCGGCGTAGAGCACGCCGCGCGCCGCTGCCGCGTTGACCTTGGCCGCGTCGCCGCCCGCAAAGCCGCTCATCGAGCGGTCTGCACCGCAGTAGCCGTCGCTGGTGGCCTGCATGACTGCCCACAGACGGTGCATCTCGGCCTCGCTTTCGGCGCGGGTCAGGCCGCTTTCGGCCAGATCGCTCTCAAGGATGACCTCATACAGCGGCTTGCCGCTCTCCTTGCAGAGGTCGATCATCTCATGCACGGATGAAAATGCCATCTTTCCCGCCCCCCTTACAGATTCAGAATCGTGACCTTGACGATGCCCGGCTGGCTGCCCAGCTGCCCGGCGATCTCGTCCGGGATAGGCTCGTCGCACTCCAGCACCATGACGGCGTAGCCGCCTGCCGTCGAGCGGTAGAGCTGCATCGTGGCGATGTTGACGCCGTGCTGGCTCAAACAGGTGGTGACGGCTGCCACATGGCCGGGCGTGTCCTGGTTGTGGACGATCAGCGTGTTGTGGTCTCCGCCAAAATTCGTCGTGATGCCGTCGATCTGGCAGATGTTGATCCGCCCGCCGCCGATGGACGCGCCGACGACCTCGAGCTTACGGCCCGACGCACCGGTCAGCCGCAGCACCGCCGTGTTGGGGTGCGCACCGCGCAGGTTTGTGGTGCCGATCTTAAAGTGCAGCCCGGCCTCCTTGGCGATGGAAAAGCTGTGCGGGATGCGGTCATCGTCCGGCTGCATGCCCAGCAGCCCGGCGACAAGCGCCCGGTCCGTGCCGTGGCCGCGCCCCGTGGCGGCAAAGCTGCCGTAAAGCAGGATCTCGGCCTCGGCAGGCTGCTCCCCCAGAAGCCGCCGCGCCGTGCTGCCGATGCGCACCGCACCCGCCGTGTGGCTGCTGGACGGCCCCGTCATGACCGGGCCGAGCACATCAAATAACCGCATAACGGACACCTCACTTATAAAATGGTATAGAATGAGTATAGCGGATTTGGCGCGGGATTGCAAGGCACGGGCAGAAAAGGAAGAAAATGTTAAGAATAACAACACTTCCCTGATAAATTTTTACGTTTATCGGGGAAAGTGTTTGAAAAATGCGGAGAGAGGTTGGAGACAAACCGTTTCCGGGATGGTACGGAAACGGTAGTACGATACGAAGATTGTGTGTAGGCACCGACGTAGGCACCCGTTGCGTTTTCTGGTGCGTTAGGGCGTTTTTTTACGAATATTTACGAGCAGAAAGGGGTGGAAAATATAAAAAGAATCAGCCGATATTCAACGTGTTAGCGTTAAATATCGGCTGATTTGGCGGAGTAAGAGAGATTTGAATTTGTTACAATGTGCGCTATGGTGTGGAAGATTGATTGTTTACGAAAAATATACGAACCAATGCGGTTTATGCGGTGAAGTGTGCGTTGAGGATCCGTGTGGCTTCATCGACGGCGCTGGCCTTGGCCTCGGCGTACCAGCGCTGGGTTGTCAGGATGTCGGCGTGGCCCATCAGCTCCTTGGCGACCTGCGGGCTGATGCCGCACTGTACCAGCGTGCTGGCGAACTCATGCCGGAGCTGGTGCGCGGTGAAGTCCGGCTCCATGATTGTCTTGTACAGGGGCGCACCGTCCTTCGATTTCTTGCCGGTTTTATAGCGCTTGCCGCTGTCGTGAGCGTGGCCGATGCCAATGCAGTATTGTAGCCAGGCGTTTTGGTATCGGCTCTTCGTCATGGGCTTTTTGCCGCCAAAGATGAAATCCTCATCGGCCAGATCGTCCAGTCGGCTGCCGAGTGCATCCTGCAGGGGCTTGAGGATCGGCACGGTGCGGTAGGCGCTGTCGGTTTTCGGCTCCTCCAGCTCGGGATAGTTGTTGTGCCAGACCACGGCCTTGCACACGCGGATCGCGCCGTTGGCGAGGTCCTTCTTCTGCAGCGCCATCACCTCGCCCAGACGCAGGCCGGCGTACATCATGATGGCCGGGCAGAGGCCGAAGCCCTCGGGGTGGGCCTTAACATCGGCGATCTCCTGCTCTGTGGGGGCGCGGCGCTTGGTCTGGGGCAGGCCCTGCGGTAGCTTGAGCAGCGTGCAGGGGTTCGCGTCGCCGTGCATCTCGGCGCACCAATACTGCCAGATCAGGGAGAGCACCGACTTCTGCCCGGCAATGCTTTTATAGGCGTAGCCCTGCGCGGCCATGTGCATCAGCTCGCGGTTGATGTCGGTGCCGGTGATCTCGCGCATGCCCTGCCCCTCAAACCAGCCCTTGGCAAGCTCCACCTTGTGGCGGTAGCCCCGGCGGGAGCCATACTTGATGCACGGCTCCTTGGCGCGCCAGAACGCCTCTGCGACCTCGCAGAAGGGGTCTCCCCTGTCCCGGCGGGTGCTGGCCTCTATGAGGGCCGCGTCGAGCTTGGCCTGCACCTCCTTTGCGGTGCGGCCATAGAAGTGGCGGGTCTTGCCATCAATGACGCGGCAGCGCTCGATCAGGCCGTCCGCGCGTTTTTTCGTTTTTGCCATGCAAAAACCTCCTTACGATACACTTTGACAAGCGTGTCCGGAGGTGATACAATACGGATGTTGGGTCGGTATTGTGTCCACCATGGACACGCTGATCTTGAACGCCTGCGGTGTTGGTAGCACCGTGGGCGTTTTTTTTATAAAAACATACGTAAAATACGTGATTTTCTATTGACAAATACGTAAAATACGTATATAATAGATACAGAACGGAGGGAAACCAAGATGCCGATGACGCCCAGAGAAATCGTGAAGCTGCTGGAAGCCAATGGCTTTGAATATGTCAGCTCCAACGGTTCGCACCGCAAGTACAGGAACCCGGTCACAGGCAAAACAACCATTGTTCCCTTCCATGCGAAAGACCTTAAGCCGGGAACCGAGAAAAACATTTTAAAACTGGCGGGGATCAAAAAGTGATCCCCGCCCCCAAGGGGGGCTATTTTATGCGTTTCGTTTTTTATCCCGCTGTATTTCATCCCGAGGAAGTCGGCTATTCGGTTACCGTGCCCGATGTAGAAGGCTGCTTTACGCAGGGCGATGACATGAACGAGGCCGTAGCTATGACGCAGGAGGCCATCGGCCTGATGCTGGAGGATTGCAAGGGCTACCCGAAGCCCAGCAGCCCTGCCGACATCCGCACGGAGCCCGGCGATTTTGTAACGATGATTCCCTTTGATGAGGCCGCCTACAAAAAGCAGCAGAAGCCTGTCAAAAAGACGCTGAGCATCCCGGCATGGCTGAACGAGGCCGCGGAAGAAGCGCACGTGAATTTTTCCGGTGTGCTGCAGGATGCGTTGAAAGCAAAACTGAATATCGGTTGACGATCCCCTGCCCTGCCGGCCTGCCCGGCGGGGCTTTTTTTTATTGATAATTTGTAAAAAATACGGCCCCGCCATGGTACGCATCGTTGAGAGGCGCGGCGAGGTCTGTATCATGTCATTATTTAGGCCGCACCATGGCACGCTGTCAATACCAGATTATACGCTATGACTGCTTTTTGTCATTATGTTGTTTCAGATAGGCTTCGTTCTGCTTCTTTACAAATTCCACCATATTGATAAGGGGCAAGGTGATTTTTCCGCTTTCAAAAATAGTGGAGGTGATAACTTCCATTTTTGCGCGGACAATACCATAAAGTACAGAAGTCCCATTGATCCACAGAAGCTTTCCAAACTCTTCGTCATCTTTTGTCTTGCCTGTAGAAAATACACCTTCGACAACCATTTTATAGTCACAGCGCGCACTCGAATTTGTTTCTACAACTAAGTTTCCACTCACAGTTACGCGCACGCGACCGAGTTTCTTTATGTTGTCCGTGCTCATATAGGGATTGCTGACGGCAATTTCAGCATTGTTTGTTAAAATTGCATCGCTTCCTAGCGAAATCAAACGATTGCTAAAGTTGCATTCGGAAATAAAACTTTCCTCAAGTTCGAGCGAGGCATTTACATCATGCGTAGGAATCATGCGGCACCTCCTTGAATCACTTCGAAAGTACAGAGCGGAGCCACTGTTGTGGTTGCAGGATTGAACTTTTCGATTTTTGTTTTACTGCACACGGGTTCACAGCTTTCATATGTGTGGGAATCAAGATTGCCGGAAAAGAGTACATCCGGCGGCATATTTATTTTTGCACTGATTTCCGAAAGAGTTTTGACAGTGAAATTATATTCTCCGCTTTCCCATTTGGAAACCATAACCTGTGTGACACCCATAAACTCTGCAAAAGCAGCCTGCGTCATATTGTGATCCGCACGCCACATTTCAATGGCAGCAGAAATAAGCGCTAACTGCTGGTTGGCGCTCCTTTCGGCCGGGGTCATTGCAGTCTCAAACAGCCTGTTCAATGCGTTTGACGTTTTCATAGCGAACCTCCTATTGCTCATCCAAAGGCCATTGTGCTTGGAAAAGAATCTTTCTTGTTGTGGCTACACGGATGCCGCGCTGATAATCTCCGGAGTTCTTTTCGAGAAAAGGATACAACAAAACAATGTTTTGACCTTGAATGTAAAAATAAAGGATTCTGGGATTCTTCTGACTGTTTGGATACCGTGCTGAGTAAATATCTTCCGTCCCGGGCAGTTTTTCAAAATTTTTGAGTGCAGTTGTGGCTGTACCGAGCGAGTCCAACTGGGTAAGACTGCGTTGCAACCACTTAACATACCGTTTTGCAGCTTTAGGGATTTCGTCTGCATGAAAGACTTGTTCAGGGGTCATATTCAGCACATACTTGCAAAACTCATCTGAGAAATTATCAGGACCGTAAATATTGCTATAGCCATCCATTTTGACCAGTTCCAGAGTGAATCACATCCTTTCTTATAATATAACCTATGAGTTATAAAAATTCAAGAACCACGGATTCTTTTTCCGAAATTTCACAATTCCGAATTATAATTACCCCCCTGCACAGGCCAACGGCCTTGCCTAAAACCAATGGGTGTAGCCTGTGACAAGCCCTTCGATTTGGATGTTATCTAGCTCAGGCCCACTGTACATCTTTGGCCGGTAGGCACTGTTGGCAGGGACTAATGTGATGGTGCTGCCGTCATAATATACGCGCTTGAGGGTGGCCTCTTCCCCTGCTGGTCGGTATTATGTCCACTCTGGACACGCTGATCTATACGCTCACGGTGTTGGCGCACTGTGAGCGTTTTTTTGTTATACTTAATAACAACGTTTACAAGGCGTATAACCCCAAGACTCGGCCTGCTCAAGTGTCACCTCGGTTGGATTTTCCATGCCGCTGCAGCTCGGGAGGCGGTGGTATTTTGTGCCGCTGTTGGCGATGTAGACCATGGTGGGCTTGGCCTCGGCGGGTTCCGGCGTGGCTGTAGGTTCTGGCGTCGGGGTCGCGGTGGGTTGCGGTGTGGAGGTCGGCGCGGCTGTGGGCTGTGGCGTCTCGGCGGCGATTGTCGCGGTGGGCATCGGCGGCTGTTGGGTGCTCTCTTTATTATTGCCGCCAACAATCCCGAGGATGATAAGCACGGCCCACATTACTGCTATAATGCCGGCGCGGGCTTTCTTGCTGAGCTTGAACATGTCCGTGGTCCACAGCCAGTAAGTCAGAAGAATCGGCAGGAGTGCGATACCCAGCAGCAACCAGAGGCAGCCGTTTTTGTCATTGTCCCCGCGGCCGGAGCTGCTGCCGCCGGATGACTTAGCGGTGTCCCTTGCCTTGCCGCCCTTGCCCGATGATGTAGAAGCGCTGTATGAAATCCCAGTGCCGGGGATACCCACAGATGCCGTCCTACGCCCGTTGGAGCTGACGGTATAGTGTGCGCCCTTGCCGCCGAACGAGACGCTTGTGCTGTTCTTGTTCAAGTTCAGCCGCACGCCCGGGGCAATTTTTACACTTTTGCGGAATCTGAGGCCCATGTGAAACACATCCTTTACAGTTTGCGGCAGAGGCCAACGGCTTTGCCTTCGATGGTGATGGTGTTCATATCCTCGCCGATGCGCAGGATAGTCGGAAATGTGGGGTTTTCGGCGCGGAGCTCGATGTGGTCATCGAACAGAAACACGCGCTTGAGGGTGGCCTCGCCATCGATCAGGACGGCAGCGACCTCGCCGTTCTCGACCATCGGCTGGCTGTGAATGGCTACGACATCGCTGTCTTTGATTTTTGGCTCCATGCTGTCGCCCTGGCACAGCAGCGTGAAGTCGGCGTGCCAATCGCTGGGGACTTCATCGTAGGCCTCGACATTCTCCTCCGCGAGGATGGGTGTGCCGCAGGCAATCTGCCCCACACGCGGGATGCGGTCCCGCTTCGGCAGCGGCTGGAACCCGGCGGGGATGGGTGCGACGCGTTCGACCTTCCCGACCAGATAATCGATACTTGTATCATAAAACTTGGCTAATTTGATTAGGACCTCCGAACTCGGTTCTCGAGTACCTTTTTCGTAATTGACATACGTTGTGTACGGCATACTCAGCGCCTGGGCGGCCTCTTTCATATTTATGCCTTTTTCGGTACGCAACGCTTGCAGTCTATTCATGACGTTGCCTCCTTCCCTTATAACTATGATACACATTTTGAGTAAATAGTCAATTGAAAATACCCGAAATGGGCAATATGCACAAATAGTGAATACCCATTTCGGGCACTTTTTTACTTTACAATTACTCAAAATGAGTATATTATAATATACAGATACCCGATACGGGTATTACACAAGAAAAGTCTTATAGGGGGTGAATTTGATGCCTTATCCAAATATCAATGCTGAACGTAGCAGAAAAGGCATGACGATAGCAGACCTCGCGAATGCGCTGGGGGTAACAAGGAAAACGATTTATAATTGGATGGCGCATGGAAGCATCCCGCAGAGTGCGCTTGAAAAAATGGCGACGCTATTCGATTGCTCGATAGATTATCTACTCAAACAATAGTATTGTGTCCACCATGGACACACTCACAAGGAGGAGGTGAGCACCGTATCAATTGACAGCTGGACGCTCATCTTGGGTGTTGCTTCAATTATCCTTGGCATCATTACGGCAATTATCCAGCGGTAACCGGGAAGTAACCATACTCATTCAAATCTGCTCCGGGATTATTGGCAACTATATTGAACGATTTTTTCGCGTTCTTAGTCTGGATAACAATTTTGAACTCGCAGGACTTCTTCAATTCTTTTTTGAGGGTTTCCGGGAGATAGGCTATGAAATAAGCTCCTTGTACACCATGCCCATGGATTGAAAATGGCATCTCTTGAGAAAGGATTTCTTTCTTATTAGTAACAGTTTTGCCATGCGTACTTGTAAACTCCCACACCTGCTGCGCAGGAAAAGCAAACTCATAGGTCTGGTTCTCGTAAACCAAGAACATCCGTGAAATGCACAACGATGCCGAAGTCTGATTTTGAATATTCATTCTAATGATGAATTGCGTATGTCCCATGTGCCCTAAGGTACAATTGTGACTTATATATTCAACTGTAAACGCACATCGCCTATCCCACATTGCTCGGAAAAAATTGTAAAGCGATATTACAAAACCAATGATTGCAATAGCAAATGTAATATTGCTGCGATCATGAAACCAAGTAAGTATATCCATCTTCTATACCCATCCTTTCTGCCCCTATTCTATCACGGCAGAATGATGGCGGCAATAACCCTGCCACCGGCGGGGATACAAGCTACAAGGAGGTAAGCATGGCACGCGAAAAGCAAGGCTACCGGGATGCGCTGGAACGCATCCGGCATGAGGCTGCGGGCGAGCTGGTGACAGTGCCCGAGGCCGCACACATCGTTTACGGCACAGACCCCTACGCCGCGCGCAAGGTCTGCCGCAACTTTGAGGGCTGGATCGGTGCCGGGCGCGACAAGCGCATCCCGGCCACCGCGCTGGCAAGACAGATCTGCTGATGACAACGGAGGATCTGGCCTGGGTGCAATCCAGGCTTAGGAACTGCACCAACGCCCGCCGCCAGTTGAGAATCTGCGCCGAGTGCCTGTGTGTGGATGAGGGCACACTGCTGGAAAGTCTGGGCTATGCCAGTCTTGACGCTTTCCGCGCGGCGCATCCTCAGAATAAGCGGCCCGTCGGCCCGCCTGTTGAGCGCATCTGCAACCCTGTGCCGCCGGAGATGATGATGGAGAGCATCCTATACTACTACGGCGGCGCGCCGATCAGTACCGTGCGCAGCATGATGGGTTACACCCAGCCGGTGACGCACGAGGCAATCCGGCATAGGGTGTGCAGCTGGAAAAAGAAACACCCGACGCTTGCCGCCGGTATGCCGTGCAAGCGGCCAAAACCGAAAAAGGAGACCGAAGCCATGAAAATGACCTATGATGAGGCGGGGCTGCCCGCCTACGCCTACGCAAGGAGCCGCTACACCAACAACATCGTCCGCATCGTGCGCGGGGAGCGCACCCTGTTCGGTGTGGTGGAGCAAGAGACTGTGGACACACTGAACGAAGCGGCAGGCGTCACCCGCGCCCAGGCTGCTGCCATGTACGGTGGGGCTATGTGCGGATGGGACAGCCCGATGGCGGACCCCAAGAACTACAATGAGGCCGGTGCCTACATCGGCCCGGAAATGGAGGATAAACATGGAGAAGAATGAGACCCCCAAAAACCTCGCCCTGCTGACGGCTGACGAGGTCGCGCTCAGCATCCTGGAGGTGGACGCCGAGGGCGTGCGCATCAAGCTGTGGCCGGATGTCAACGCCGTGCGCGCCCATCTGGAGGAGTGCTGTGAGCGTATGCCCGGCGGGCTGGCTGGCTACAGTGTACGACACTACGTTTGTGGGCGGTATCTGTACTGCGCCGTGGCCCTGGCCGACATCACAAAGGACGCCCCCTGCCCCACCACCTACCGCGTGAGCAGCGACGCGCCCACCAACGAGGCAGACGGCAGCTTTTTGGCCGCTGCTGCCGCCTGGAGCATCGGCGCGGGGGTGCTGAATCTGCCGCCGCTGCGCATCCCGGCCAGCAAGGTCCACATCGTCCCCCAGGGCAAGCCCGGCACCAACATCATTGAGCGCTACGTTCTGGACGATGCCCTCACCCTGGACGACATCACCTACAACGGTGACGGTAGCGTGGCATCGCTGAGGGTGCGCAAGCGTGATGGGAGCGTGATCACATGGCAAGCCGGCTGATCGCCCATGTGGCCGCCTGGTACATCCCAACGGGCCAGCCCTTAGTCAACGACATGGACGGGCTGACGATTGACGGTGCGTATCGCCTGGAGGCCCAGCGGATGCACGCCGAACTGGAGCGCCGCGCGCGGGGGCAGCCCCTATGCGTGGAGATCGACATCCGCCCGGTGAAGAACAAGCGCACACTGGATCAGAACCGCCTCATGTGGGCGTTGCTGAACAGGCTGGCGTTGGCGTTGAGCGGCGGCACCCCTGGCGGGGTGACCGCCGAACAGTGCTATCTGGACTTGCTGGGCGAGTTCGGCGCAGAGGTCGAGACCTGGCGCGTGCCGGTCAAGGCCCTGCCCGCCCTGCGCAACACATACCGCGTTGTGCAGATGGTGGAACTGCTGGACAACGGCTACTGCATGGCCCGGCTCGGCCTGGGCAGCAGCAGCTTTACCCGGCAGCAGATGCACGACTTCCTTGAGCGCATCTTTGACCGCCTGAGCGAGGCCGGCGTGGACGACGCCGAGACAACCGAGCAGTACCGGGACTGGAGGCGTGCGGATGGCTAAGAGCATTTTGCAGAAGGATAAAGAGTGCTACCTCTGCCGCCGGTTCTACAACCTGTGTACCGTGCGCGGGCTGGAAGAGCACCACATCCTCTACGGCCACGGACGGCGCGCGCTGAGCGAGCAGTACGGCCTGAAGGTGTGGTTGTGCCACGACCACCACAACGAGCCGCCTCTGGGCGTCCATTTTGACCCCGGTGCCCGGCGGGTGTTGGAACAGGCGGCACAATTTGCTTTTGATGAGCTCCACGGCCCCGGCAGCTTCGCCAGGGTGTTCGGAGAAGAAATTTAGGAGGGATACCAATGCCCCAGATCGTAAACAAAAAGAGCGTGCTGGAGATGGCGATGGGCGCGATTGCCGAGATCACCGACTATGAGGTTGAGCGGGTCGTGGCGAACATCATGGACCTCAACACCAACGCAACGGCCAAGCGCAAAATCACCATCACGCTGACCTTTGCACCGGATGACTACCGCCAGCAGATCGGCATGGATGCGCAGGCAAAGACCACCCTCGCGCCGATCCAGCCGGTGCGCACGTCCCTGTGCATTACCAAGGCGCGGGACGGCAGCCTGCTGCTGGCCGAGATGACGCCGCAGGTGCCCGGGCAGGTAAACATGGACGGAGACGAAGCCCCCGTACCGGCTATGGCCCGCGTAGGCCGTGCCGGGTATTAACACACAGAAAGGACAAAACATTGGAAAACAGCTTTTTGAGAGATGCCATTGACCGCATCACCGAGTTGGCGCGGCCCTCCGTCATGAAAGTCGATGACATTACATACGCCACGGCCCGCTATTACAAGGTTGACGGCCAGCAGGAAACTCCCGACCCGTATGAGGTTGACACCCTCAACGCCCTGGTCAAGATGATTCACACCGAGGGAACTAAAGCGTATAAGCTGCTGTATGTGCGCGTTGTGTCCCCGACCTGCGTTGAAGTCAGCAGCGGCTACACCCGCACAAGAGACTGCGCCCTCGACAGGGCTACGCTGTACGAGGCTGACGGCGGCGCGTGGAAGCTGGAGGCCAAGCGCAACATTGCCGCCTATCTGGGCGAGAAGCTGGCCGACCTGATCGAGAGCGGCAATGTGGTGGTGATGATCTGATGCTGAATATCTGTGCATTGCAGGGCCGCCTGGCCCGGGACCCGGAGCTGCGGCAGACCAACACGGGCAAGCAGGTGGCGACGTTCACCCTGGCCGTTGACCGCGGGCGCAGGGACGCAAACGGGCAGAGTCAGGCGGACTGGATACCCGTCATCGCGTGGGAGAAGGCCGCGGAGTTCGCCTACAAGTGGCTGCGCAAGGGCCAGATGGTGGCGGTGGACGGGCGGCTGCAGAGCCGCACCTACACAGCCAAGGACGGCACCAGCCGCACCGTGCTGGAGGTTGTGGCCAACAACATCAATTTCTGCGGCAGCAAGGCGGACAACGCCGCCCAGGGCTCCCCTGCCCCGGCGGGCCAGCCCCGCGTCACCGGTTCGGCACCGGCCTACAATCAGGGGCCGGGTGACGACTTCGCCATGATCGAGGATGAGGGCGATCTGCCGTTTTAACCGCTGAAAACCGAAAAAGACCTTGCAGGGATGCGCCAAAAAAGGGCGCGGCGCACCCCTGTATTAAGGTCAGCCATTTTTAGGAGCTTGAAGATGGAAACACCGAATTTTTACGCAACGCTCCCCGCCGCTGTGCGGTACGACAAGAACCTAAAGCCCAGTGAAAAGCTATTGTATGCCGAGATCGTAGGGCTGACAAACGTAAAAGGCTATTGCTACGCCAGCAACGCCTATTTTGAGAGATTGTATGACGCGAGTACCAGAACAGTGCAGGGATGGCTTAAGCATTTGCAGGATTGCGGCTATATTGAGATCATCCAGGTGGGCGGCGGTGCCGGTGAGCAGCGCGCCGAGCGTCGCATCTGCCCGCTGGTTGGGATGACGATAGCACCGCAGACCCCCGCAAAAATCTGCGCCACCCCCGCAGAAAATTGCGGGGGGACCCCCGCAAAAAAATGCGCAGACCCCCCGCAAAAAAATGCGGGTAGATTATTACAAGATAATATTAATACAAGAGAGATTAACGCGGGCGCGCGGGCGCGCGAGAACGGGGACGTTTTGAGCATCCTCTTGAATGGATTCCCGGACGGATGCGGGGAGCGGTTGCGCCAGGCGCTGAAAGATTTTGCCGCTGCCCGCGCGGCGGGCAAGCATCCGCTGACGGCCAGGGCCGCCAAGCTCGTATGCTCTACCCTGCAACGCCTAGCCGATGCGGCTGGCGTCCGTGACCGCTACGGCTACATGGCCGCCGTGCTGGAGCAGAGCATTCTCCGAGGGTGGGAGGGGCTTTTCCCCCTGAAAGATGATTTTGTGGATAAAGCCCCGACCCAGCGCCCCGCCAACACGGCAGACCGCCCGCGGGAGATCGGGCCGGACACCGACATACTTGATTTTTTGTGAGGCTTTTGAATGGAACGTGCAACTATAAGCCGACAGCAGCAGACGCAGCGGGCGTTCCTGGGCGCGGCGCTCATGGACCCGGCCCGCGCACGGGAGTACATCATCAAGCTGGTGCCCGGGATGTTCGACGAGGGCGTGAGCCGCGCGGTGTTCAGCGCGGTGCAGCAGCTCACCATGGCCGGGGAGCCGGTGGACGTCATCACGGTTATCAACCGGGCATCGGCGGGCCGCCCGGCGGATGAGATCAGGCCCGGCGTTGTGGCAATGGCCGAGACCTGCCCCAGCGTCTCCAACGTCGGCAGCTATGCGGCGCAAATACTGGAGGACTACCGCTACTCGCTTTTGCATGGCGACCTGCTGAAGTGCATGGCCAAGGATGCCATGGACAGCGACGGCGTCTGCCGCCAGCTGCGCCGCACGCTGGCGGTGCAGGATGCCATCCGCAGCACCCAGAACGACAGCACGGCCCGGGACTTTGACGCGGTGCTGGATTCCGCCCTGGCCCGGCTGGATGAGCCGGACGACAGTCTGAAACTGGGCTGGCCCGAATTGGACAGGTACGGCGTTTTTGGTCGGCAGCGTGTGTGCGTTGTGGCCGGGCGGCCAGGATGCGGCAAAACTGATTTTTCGCTCAACCTGGCGTCACGGCTCAGCAAGAAATACAAGGTCTACTACTTGACCTTGGAGGAGACCGCTGAGGCGCTGATGGACCGCATCCTGTCCAAAGTGGCGCGGATTGATTCCGGCAAGATCACCAACAAGAATCTGGACCCGCACGAGCGGCAGATTATCGACAACGCCGCCGCCCGGCTCCGGCAGCATCACAACATGATGCTGGACGCGGACAGCAATCTCACCATCGACGGCCTGGAGGCCAAGCTGATCCAGCACAAGCCGGACATCGCCTTTATCGACCACATCGGCCTGTTAAGCCCCACTGACCCCCGACAGACCGAGTATCAGCGTATCAGCGAGATCACCCGGCGGCTGAAAGTGGCCGCCATGAAAATGGGCATCGTCATCGTGGAGCTGTGCCAGATCAACCGCTCCGGCGTAAAGGGCAACGAGGGCCGCTTCTGCAATCTGGAGGACCTGCGCGGCTCCGGCACGATTGAGCAGGATGCCAACAGCGCGATCTTTGTGGAGAACAGGCGCACCGAGGACAGCAAGGAGCTGCGCGGCGAGGACGCCTATCAGGATACCGCCGTGATGTATGCCAAGAACCGCGAGGGGCCGACGGGCGTTGTGTCCATGAGATGGCAGCCCCAATACCATCAATGGCAGCCCGCCCCGAAAGAGGATTTTGAAGAAATCGACCAGATGAACTGGCCGCAATAACACCCGCCGCCCCGGCGGGACAGGAGGATTACTATGATAAGCATTGCAATTATCAACTTGAAGGGCGGCGTCGGGAAATCCGTCACCGCCTGCAACCTGGCCGCCGAGCTGGCCGCCAAGAGCAAGAGCGTTCTGGTGGTGGACCTCGACAAGCAGGGCAACACGAGCAAGTTCTTTGGCGTGGCCGGCTACGACAGGCCCTGCGTGGCGTCTGTGCTGCTGGGCGTGGCCATGGTGAGGGACGCCATTGTGGAGACGGCGATCCCAGCGGTTGCCCTTCTCCCCTGCGACATGCGGATGCTCAAGGCAAACCGCACGATCCTGATGGACAGCGGACCGCGGCAGTATTATCTGCGGGATGCACTGGGCACTTTGGACGATAGCTACGACTACTGCCTGATGGACTGCCCGCCGGATCTGGACATGGGCAGCATCAACGCGCTGACGGCTGCGGACTGGGTGATCATCCCGGTAGACTGCGATGAGTGGGCCTGCGATGGCATGCGGGAGATCATCGACCAGATCGAGCAGGTGCAGATGTACTACAACCCTCACCTCAAGGTGATGGGCGCGCTGATGACAAAGTACCGCCGCACACGGTACGCGGGCGAGGTCGTTCACCAGCTAAATGAGGCAGGCATTGAGATGCTGCACACCGTTATCCGGTACACGGTCAAGGTCAGCGAGGCCAAGAGCGCGCACGAGCCGCTGCGGGTTTACAAGCCGGACTGCTCGGCAGCGCTGGACTACGGATGCCTGGCAGATGAGGTCGATGAGGCCGTGTCCAAGATGGACACGCACAAGGAGGGCTAAGCGATGAGCAAGGGATTTTCTATCAATGATATTCTCGGTGCCGGCGCTAAAACCGCCGCTCCTGCGGGTCAGAAAATGCAGGTCGTCATGCTGCCGGCGGCAGACATCGAGCCGAACCCGGAGAACAGCATCTACGAGATCGGGGATGTGTCGATGCTCAAGGCGGACATCGCCGAGCGGGGACTGCGCAGCCCGCTGGAGGTGCTGCCTGCCAAGGGTGGCAGGTACATGTTGATCGCAGGGCACCGCCGCTGGACGGCCTGCCGGGCACTGACTGCCGAGGGCGTGGCCGGGTTTGAGGTCCTGCCCTGCGTTATCCGCCAGAGTCAGGGCGAGGATGACGACTTGATCGCGCTGATCACCTCCAACGCCACGGCGCGCGAGCTGACCGATGGTGAGCGGCTGCGCCAGTACCGGGCACTCAAGCAGGCACTCGAACGCAAAAAGGCGGCGGGCGCGCTCGATGGCCGCATCCGTGATGAGATGAGCCGCATCACCGGCGATGGCACCGGCACGCTGGGAAGATTCAACGCGATTCTCAACAACTGCACAGCCGAGGTTGTGGAAATGTTGGAAAAGGGCGAGATCACCATGACGCGGGCCTATGAGTGCAGCAAGCTGTACAAGGTGCAGCAGGTCGAATACGCCAAAATCAAGTACGCCAGTATGCCGCCCATCACCGATATGGCCCGGCGGGCAGCCATCAAGTATCTGGTCGAGTGCGGGCTTGCCGACCAGTTTAAGAAGCTCGACTATGTTCGCAAGAGCGAATGGAACTACGCTGACCGCGGGCTGGACGTCGGCAAGCTGGAGCCGGTAACGCTGGATCTGACCGAGAGTGAGACGGATGCGCTGCTGCGCATTGAGCCTGCTGGTTATTACAGCTTTCGCGTGAGGATGCTGGACCCGGCGGATACAAACGAGGTTATTGCCGAAAGCTCACTCACTACACGAGATTTGTTCGATGCCGCCAAGCGCCTGTACATCAACAAGGACGATCTGGCGGCGTACAAGGCCGAGGTGAAGAGCAGGCGTAATCAGGAGCGTGCCCGGCAGGAGGAGGCCGGAAAGTGGCAGGCACTGGCCCGGCAGGAGTTGGAGGCGTTCGATAGCTGGCCCCTTGTGACACGGCTGAAGGAGCTGGGCCTGACGATCCGTGAGCGGAAGATGGCAGACGGCGGGCAGCTTATCATTGCCGTGGATGATCTGGCGCGCTTTTCCGGCCATGTGGACGGCTTCCAATACCGCGAGTGCTTCGCAGTGCGCCTCGGGCCGAACGGCGAGCGCGCAGGCCGGGACGGAGACATCAATGCGCTGGAATGGTACAAGCGCTGGTACAGCACCGGCGCCGCCATCGAGAACTACATTGCCGAGGACATCGAGAGGAGCGAGAAAAAGTGAAGTGCATGTACAACCAGAGCAAGCGCGGCCTGCCGTCCGATGTGCGGACGATGGCGCTGCGGGTTGATGCGGTGGTCGGCATTGACATGGAGTATAAGCATGGAGGTGAGGACGATTGAGCAAGCCAAGGTACGATTGGTGGCCCTATTTAAAGGGCATGATCCGCCGTTACCCGGAACTGTGTGCCCGGCAGGAAGAACTGCGCCGCACAAAGATGTCCTCAAACCTGACCGGGATGCCTGGGGCCCACGGCCAGACCGGTGATCCTGTAGCCGATGCCGCCCTGCGGGAACTACCGGAGATCAACCGCCGGGAACTGGAAGCTGTGCGGCAGGCTATTGAGGAGACACGGGCCTTGCCAAACGGTGAGGAGCGACTGGAGATGGTCAAGCTGGTTTTCTGGAAGAAGACGCATACATTGGAAGGGGCAGCGATGACCTGCCATGTAAGCTACATTACCGCAAGAAGGTGGCACGGAGAATTCATCAAGAGTACGGCGCAGGCATTTGGATTATTATGATCTCTAGCGTTTTTGAGTGATTTTATTATGATTTTCACAACATTTTGTTTTTTGACCTATGGATTTTTCGGTAATTTGTGGTATAATATATGGACTATAAAAAGAGAAGCTAAAGAAAGGAGCGCAAATATGATTTATAATGCTCTCGATGTAGCTCGTTATATCATTGATTACGAAGCAACACAGGGACGCACTGTTAGCAATTTGCGCTTACAGAAATTACTCTACTTTATCCAAGCACAGTTTATTGCAAATACGCCTAATGAATCTCCATGTTTCTCAGAGAGAATGGAGGCTTGGGATTTTGGCCCCGTTGTTCCTTGTGTATATAGGGAATACAAATATTGTGGAAGTGCAGCAATCCCTCCTGAAGAACCGAATACATCTATTTTTCTGCCTACAGACCGAGAATTAATTAACTCGATGTTGGATCATTGTGGGCATATGACAACTTCCACATTGGTTGACATCACTCATGCACAAGATCCCTGGTGCAACGCTTACCACAATTTTTTAGGGAACGAAATCACTCTCGAGTCAATGCGTGATTATTTTGGGGAAGTCCAATAATGGGAAAAGAAGCCAGTATTCTTAACCGGGGATCCAATTCAGGCAGCGCAAACAGCAATGCCTATAAAAAAAGCTCAATGAACGAGATGAGCTTTTCTGTGCAACAGTTGTGTAAAGAACTTTCGCAAAGTGTGGCTGGTGGAAGTTTTGATAGTAAAGCGTGGTTGGATCATCTAAATAAGTATGTATCAGATAAAAACAATCGCCTTTTATATTCTGACATAAGTAACTATATTTTTGGTTTGTCAGACAAAGAATTCTCCAGCTTCACAACAAACTTAGATTCCGTTTTGAACCAAGCAATGAATCTAAGAAGCAATGGGCAGCAATTCATCTTGTATAAGGCAACAATCAAATTCTATGATCACGTCAATCTTGCACGTCGCCAGTACGCCATGTTCAGTACTAAGCAACAAGACTTGGATGAAGAAATCGAAAAACATATCCAACCCAAAATTCATGATTTAACAAAAGATATGACATCGCAGCTCGTTGGATTAGTTTCTATTTTTACTGCGCTTTCTTTTCTAATTTTTGGCGGAATTTCATCGCTACAAAACGTTTTCAATAGTCTTGCTAAGACAGCAGAAGCGCAAAGTTCTATTTTACCCACTCTTATCGTTGCTTTGTCATGGGCCATCTGCCTTATGAATCTGCTTTTTGGTTTTATGTATTTTGTCTTGCGAATTACACGTTTAACTACAGAACCCAAAGTAATCGGAAAGAATATCGTCCAGCGGTACCCTGTCGTATTTTTAAGCAATTACATTATGTTTCTCTTTTTAACCCTTTTCGGTGGGATGTGGTTTGCTGAACGGAACGGGATTGGGAAGGATATTTTCAATTTCTGTATACGCGAAGAGGCCATTACATTTTGGGTTGCCATTTTTATCTTTATCGTCATTTTCGTAGGCCTTGCTATTTGGGGAATATTCCTGTACAGCCGAAAAGCATGTAATTCCTAACATGATCTCTTAAAGCCAAAAAACCATGTTATAATACTATCATCAAAAGCCGTAAGGAACGGGAAACCGCCTTGCGGCTTTTGTGTTGTTGTCCATAGTGACGCTCCTGGCAGCAGGGGGACTGCGCGGTTGTCTGCCGCGTCGCTGTGTATAAGTCCCCTGCCCGGTTGAGATGCCGGGCTATTTTTATGCCCTTGTAGCTCAATGGCAAGAGCCTGAGGTGTGCCGGTCCAAGTCCGGCCAAGGGCATCTATGAAGCAATCCAAGGCCCGGCGGGCCAGCGTGTCCAATGTGGACACAAAACGCCTGGCTAAGAAAATATACCGGGAGGGGTGCACATGAAATGACCCCCACGAAAAACAACCCCCGCTATGCCAACGGCAATCTGCGGCGCAAGCATAGGGCCAGACTCCGGGCCATGGGGTGCGAGTGCGGCATCTGCCATGGGCGGTTCGGGCCGATTCATTACGATGAGCCGAGCGATGCAGCGCATCCGCTGAGCTTTGTTGTGGATGAAATCAAGCCTGTTGCCAAATGGAAACAGTTTGGTTATCCGTCAGCGCGGGCCGCAGCGGAGGATTGGGACAATCTGCAAGCTGCGCATTACTTTTGCAATGCGCAAAAACGAGACAAAACAGCGAGTTTTTCGCTTGATTTCGGTGCAAAAATGACGAAAATTCCCAAGGTTACGGACGGCAGCTGGTAGGTGGGGAGGGTCCCCCTCCCCCGCCCACGGCGACCCTGCTGCTGTCCAGCGCCGATTTACACACGGGGTGTTTATGAAGCTGAAGAATGTGAAGGGCGGAAGGCTTGAGGAGCTGAAAAACCTGAAGCTGGTGCTGGCGGCGGCAATCGACGGGTACAGCGACCCCAAGGCGCTGCCGCAGCTGGCAAAGCAGTACCGGGAAACGGTACGGGAGATCGAGGAGATAGAGGGAGCGGCGAACAGTGAGGACGAAATCTGTGAAATCCTTGGCGAACGCGCCGCTGATGGGAAGTCAGGAGCCGTCCGAAAGAGTCGCACCTGACTATACCGCCAGCGACGGGCTGGATGCGGCCAAGCTGGTGCGCATCGGCGGGACGGTGCTGGACCCATGGCAGAGCGATATTCTGGACGACTGGCTGGGGCGCACGCCCTCCGGCAAGTGGGCCGCGCCCTCCGCAGGCGGCAGCGTGCCGCGCCAGAACGGAAAAAGCCTTCTGATCCAGGCGCGCAGCGAGGCGGGAATGCTTTTGTACAACGAGCAGGTCGTCTACACGGCGCACCTGCAGAAAACCGCCACCGAGACATTTGAGGAGATGCGCGACTTCTTTGAGGGGCCGAAGCTGCGCCGCCATGTGGCCGAGATCAAGACGGCCATCGGGCGCGAGCAGATCATCCTGAAGTCCGGCGCACGAATCAAATTTCTGGCGCGAACCCGCAACGGCGGACGCGGCCAGCACGGCGACCTGCTGATCTTTGACGAGGCGCAGGAGCTGGACGAGACGCAGCAGGCGTCGTTCCTGCCCGCAATCTCGGCAAGCCTGAACCCGCAGACGCTGTACCTGGGCACGCCGCCGGATGAGAACGCCGACGGCACGGTTTTCCGCCGCATCCGCACCGGCGCGCTGGACGGCAGCGCCAAGCGCACGGCATGGTTTGAATACTCCGTCAAGGAGATCGGAGACATCCATGATCCGGCGCGCTGGGCTGCCGCCAACCCGGCGCTGGGGCGGCGCATCCAGCAATCCACCATCGAGGGCGAGGCGGAGAACATGGCCCCGGATACGTTCGCCCGGGAGCGGCTGGGCTGGTGGAGCCCCGTGGTAACGGAAAAGCTGGACTACGCGCTGGACAAGAATGCCTGGGACCGCTGCGCCAGTGATGACGAGAAGCCGGAGGGAAAGACGGCCTACGGCGTGAAGTTCGCGGCGGACGGCTCGGCGGTGTGCCTGTGCGGCGCGGTCATCCCGAAGGACGGCCCGGCGCGGGTATCGCTGATCGAGATGCAGCCCACGGGGCGCGGCTTCGGCTGGCTGGCCGACTGGCTGAATGCCCGCTATGACCGCGCCAGCTGCGTTGTCATTGACGGGCGCAACGGCGTGGATGTGCTTGTGGACCGTATCAAGGGAAGCTGGCGGGCCAGGAACTCCGTGATCCGTCCGTCGGCCAAGGATGTGATCGCATCGGTCAGCGCCCTGACCGATGCCGTGAACGAGGGACAGCTGACATGGTACCGCCCGCAGCAGGCGCTGCGTGAGAGTGCCGTGACCAGCATCAAGCGGCCCATCGGCGGCGGGTACGGCTTTGGCGGCGACAACAGTCTGCCGGTGGAGGCATGTGCCCTGGCGTTATGGGGCGCAAAGACCAGCAGACGCGACCCGACCCGGAAGATGCGGATCGGCTAAGAGGAGAACGTGATGATCGCACTGAATTTCGACACGGTGGCCGGACTGACGGGGCCGGAGCAAAAAGCCCTGGACGAGCTTGTCCGTGTCTACAGCCTGCATCAGGCCGGCAACGCCGAGAAGGAACAATACTACGAGGGCCACGTAGCGCTGAAGGACGTGAACCTCGGAATCGCACTGCCGCAGGGCATCCGCAACCTTGAGATCGGGTGCAGCTGGGGACAGAAGGCCGTGGACGTGCTGGCCGCCCGCAGCATGTTTGACGGGTTTGTGAGCAGCGGCGGCGACAATGCTGTGCTGAACCGGCTGATCGCGGACAACCGGCTGATCGCCGAGTACGGCAAGGCCTGCCGGGATGAGCTGAAGTACGGCTGTGCGTTCGCGACGCTGTCTGCGGATGCGGCCATCGGCTGCAAGATACGATTCCACTCCCCTGCCACGGCGGCAGCGCTGTGGAGCGGCGAGAAGGGGCGCATTGCCTGCGGGCTGGCGATCATTGACACCGTGCCGGATGAGCATCTGACCGGCGTGTGGCAGCCGCGCGTTGTGAATCTGTACATGGACAATGCCGTGACGGTGCTGCGCCGGAGGCCGGACGGCTGGAATGTCCAGCGACTGCCCCACCGCATGGGCCGCCCGCTGATGGAGCCGCTGATCTGGAATGCCACGAGCAGCAAGCCGTTTGGCCGCAGCCGCCTGAAGCGCTCCATCCGCACGCTGATAGACGATTACATCCGCACCGTGGCGAATGCCACGATTGCGCTTGAGTTTGACACGACACCGCAGAAGTATATTCTGGGCGTCACGGATGAGCAGTACGACGTGCTGATCTCCGACAAGTTCAAATCCTACGTGGGCAGTCTGCTGGCGGCGACGAGCAACCCCGAGACCGGCGAAAACCCGGTGTTCGGGCAGCTGGCGCAGGGCAGCCTGAGCCCGCACACCGAGAAGATGCGGATGACGGCGACCCAGTTTGCCGCGGCCACCGGCCTGACGGTGACGGACGTGGGCGTTGTGAACGATGCAAACCCCACGAGCAGCGACGCGATTCTGGCCCAGAGCCAGACGCTGGTGCTGCTGGCGCAGCAGCTGAACACCGGAAACGGCGATGCGCTGCGCACGATTGCCCAGATGGCGCAGGCCATCCTGCGCAATGTGCCGCCCGGTGCGCTGACCGAGGAGGAGCGGAACGTGATGCCGCACTTTAAGAATCCGGCCATGCCCAGCGTGGCCGTGACGGCGGACGCCGCCATCAAGATTGCCACGGCCCGGGAGGAGTTCGCCAGCACGGACACGTTTTTAGAGATGATCGGCTTTGACCAGGCGGACATCCGCCGCATCCGTGCGCAGGAGCAGCGGGTGCGGGGACAGCAGGTGCTGATGGAGATGGAAGATGAGGATAACGACGCAGGCGTGGGAGACGTACATCCGCAGGCTGGCGCAGCTGAATGAGAAGGCCGCGCAGCTTATGGCGGAGTACCTGGCCGCCCACGGCACCGCCGACACGGAGGCGCTGACCGACTATGCCGCGGCGCTTGTGCAGAAATACGGTGAGGGCAGCGCCGAGCTGGCCTGCCAGATGTATGATGCCATGGCGGCGCTGCAGAATGCCAGGGTGTCCCCTGCCGAGCCTGCGGCACCTGCAAGCCGCCGCGAGGTGGCCCGGATGGTGCAGGCCACCCGGGAAAGCCCGCCGCAGATGCAGCGGGGCGTGAGCCGACTGGTAAAGCGTGCCGGGGCCGACACGACGCTGAAAAACGCGCAGCGGGACGGCGCGGAGTTTGCCTGGGTGCCGCACGGCGACAGCTGCGCCTTTTGCCTGACGCTGGCAAGCCGCGGCTGGCAGCGAGCCAGCCAGGCGGCCATCAAGGGCGGCCACGCAGAGCATATCCACGCCAACTGTGACTGCGAGTACGCTGTCCGGTTTGATGGGCGCACAAGCGTGGCCGGGTACGACCCGGAGGCTTATCTGGCGCAGTATAACGCTGCGGGCGGCGATATAAACAGGATGCGCAGGGTGAATTACGCCGCCAACAAAGAGCGCATCAATGCCCAGAAGCGGGCGGCGTATGCGGCGAGGGTTGAAAACCAGAAAAAAGATGCTATAATAAAGGCAGATACAGTAGGGTTAGATAATGACCGTTATACGATTGCCGAGCCCAAAATTTCGCAGTATCTGCTGAAGCCTGAAGCTAAGCACGCCGCAGAGTTCTTTGATGCAGGCTATTCCGAGACTGATACCGAACGCCTGAACCGGGATATTTACCAGCAATTCGATGAATCCTTGAAAGTGGACATCCGAATACTGGATGACGGGACGGAAGCATTCAGCATCTTTATGGAACTCGGAACGACAGGCAAGAAGTCATTCCGCACAGTTTGGCAGCGGGAATCCGGCAGTGAAAAGCCGCGTTTTATTACAGCACACAGAGAGGAGAAGAAGCGATGAAGCTGTACGACCATGTGAAAATCAAATCCAGCGGTATCACCGGCGTCATCGTAGATATTTTCGGCGAACGGTTTACCGTAGAATCCGATACCGAACGCGTCCCCGGAGACACGAGCGGTTATCCGGGGCGGTGGCCATTGTTCACCTGCCCGGCCTCCGAATTGGAACTGCTGAAATAAGTTGAAGCCCTACGAACCACGATGCAAACGCACCGTGGTTTTTTCATGCCAATTTTTGGGAGAACATTATGGCAAAAGATGATTACTTTGTTTTGGTCTACAAAATCCTTGCCTATCTGTACACGGTTTTGAAGGAGGGCCGCTCCCCTGATGCAAAGATGCTTCAATATGACAGCACACTGTTGGGGGTAAATGAACCTTACTGGGCCTATATTATGGAAAACCTGCAAGCGCAGGGGTACATTACAGGCTTGACCGTTGTTGCGGCATGGGGCGGAGCAAGGAGCATCTCAAATCTGGAACGATGCCAAATCACGCCGGACGGCATTGCCTACCTGTTTGAAAATAACCTGCTTGCCAAAGCAAAAGAGCTGTTGAAAGATGTAAAGGCCATGACGCCGTTTATCTGAATATGTGAACCACGATGCGAACGCACCGTGGTTTTTTTATGCCCACCCGGGCTGCATGAGGCCGGGGCGGGCAATTTTATTACCAAACTATGCCCGGCACGGCGTTAAACTGTACAGCCAGTGCGGATGCGACCCGCGTGAACAAAGCGCAGGCGGAAAGGACCAGAGATGAAACGTGAAGAAGTAAAAAACAAGATTCCCGGCATCACTGACGAGCAGCTGGACTGGCTGATGGGCGAAAACGGCAGGGACGTCACTGCCGAGAAAACCAAAGCCGCCGGCCTGCAGACCCAGGTGAACGACCTGACGACCCAGCTGAACACGGCCAAGGAGGGCCTGAAGGCGTTTGAGGGTGTGGATGTGGCTGATTTGAAGGGGCAGATCACCAAGCTGCAGGGCCAGCTGAGTGAGCAGGCGGACGGTTTCGCCTTTGACAGCGCCCTGGATGCCGCCATCCACGATGCCCACGGGCGCGATGTGAAGGCGATCCGCGGGATGTTGGATGTAGCCGCGCTGAAGGCCAGCAAGGACCGCACCAGCGACATCAAGGCTGCGGTGGAGGCGCTTGCCAAGGAGAAGGCCTGGGCGTTTGAGGACAGCGGCAACTACCCCAATGTGCCCGATGGCGGCAGTGCCGGTGCCGGAGGCGGTACACCTGCGGCAGATGGTGTGGAGGCAGCCTTCAAGGGGATGAATCCGGGGCTGAATGTGTAACGGCAGGCTGCGGGAGGTCTGCCTTCATCCGGCCCTGCGGGGCCACCTTCAGTCTACGCGCTAAGAGCCGCCTTCGGCGGTTGCGCTACGACACGCGCCTGCGGGCGCAGCCCCTCGGGGGAAGGCTTAAAGGGCGGCTGCGGAAGGTCTGCCCTCATCCGGCCCTGCGGGGCCACCTTCCCCCGAGGGGAAAGGCTTAGGAAGAAAGAGAGGTAATTTTTTATGGCACATGCAAATCAGGAACGCTGGAGCAAGCTGGTGGACGCAAAGCTGCGCAATCAGCTGGTGACCCGCGATAATGCAATCTTCAACAGCCGCTACGAGGGCGACCCCAAGAGCGGCAAGGTCAAGATCCCGGTGCGTGACACCGAGGTGGAGGTCAAAGCCTACGACAAGGCCAACGGCATCGACCCGAAGGCCGGTACGACCACCTACCTTGACCTGGACATCGACCACGACGAGGCCGTGAACGAGCTGATCGACGGTTACGATGCCGCCAGCGTGCCGGACGGCATTGTGGCGGACCGTCTGGACAGCGCGGGCTACAGCCAGGCACTGTCCATCGACAAGGCAAGCCTGGAGGCCCTGCAGGGCGCAACGGGCGCAAACATCTGCGCCACCAAGAGCGCCGTGACCGAGGAAAACGCCTACAAACTGGCGCTGCAGGCCAAGCGCGTGCTGGGCCGTAAGGGCGTGCCCAAGGATGGCCGCTTTATGATCGCATCCCCGGAGTACATGGAGGTGCTGATGCTGGACAGCCATTTCATCAAGCAGGGCGACCTGTCCCAGGAGCTGGTGCAGACCGGCGCTGTGGGCAAAATCGCAGGCTTTGCGGTGTATGAGTCCAACAACATGGACTTTGAGAACGCGAACCGCGTTGCCAGCAAAAAGACCACCACCGACTTCATCTGTGGGCACCCGAACTGGTGCCACCGTGTTATGGAGTGGCAGGTCCCCGTGCATCTGCAGGATCTGAACGGAAGCGGCAAGTACATTGGCGCAAGCGCCGTGCAGGGCCGTAAGGTGTACGGTATCAAGGTATCCAAGCCGCAGACGCTGTTTATCAAGCGTACCGAGGCGGCGACCTAAGGAGGCGCACCATGCGATATGCTACCCTGGCCGATGTGGAGGCCGGCTTCCGCACGCTGGAGGAGGATGAGCAGCGCCGCTGCCTGGCTTTGCTGGAAGAGGCCGCTACCATAATCGACACATGCAGCGAGAATGCCGCACCGGACCGCAAGCAGCTGGTGAGCTGCCGCATGGTGCGCCGCGTTTTAGGCGACGGAGCCGCGGCCCAGCTGTACCCCATGGGGGCGACCCAAGGGTCTGCGTCCGCGATGGGCTACACCCAGAGCTGGACGATGAGCGGCGGAAGCAGCGGTGAGCTGTATCTGTCAAAGCTGGAGAAGCGGCTGCTGGGTCTGGGCAGCCGCGTGGGGGCACACAGCCCGCTGGAGGATCTGACATGATTCGCGGGGCTGATGTGCTGCTGTACGTCAGGACGAAGAACGGCGAGGATGAATTCCACGCGCCGGTCTGGCGCGAGACGCCGGTGGTCGTGCACAACGTACTGATCGGAGAGCCGGACGCGGATGCAGTAGTGAGCGACCTGCAGCTTTGCGGCAGGCGGCTGGCCTACGTGCTGGCGATCCCCAAGGGCGACACCCACGACTGGGACGGCGTGACGGTAGAGTTCTTTGGCCGGAAATGGCGCACCTACGGCGGCGTGACCGAGGGCATCGAGGAGCTGCTGCCGCTTGCCTGGAATAAGAAGGTCAAGGTGGAGCGCTATGAATAAAGTACGTATCAAGCTGCACAGCGCTGGCGTCCGGGCGCTTTTGAAGGGTGCCGAGATGCAGAAGTTCCTGGACGAGCAGGCCAAGGCTGCTGCTGCACGCTGCGGCAGCGGCTATGAGAGCCGCGTGGGCGTGGCGAAAAAGCGCGCCGTGGCGGACATCTACCCCGCCACAGCGGATGCCCGCCGCGACAACTACAAAAACAACACACTGGAGAAGGCACTGAAATGATCGAGACGACAGTTCTGAACTTTTTGAGCGGAAAGCTGCGCGTGTCGGTGCTGGCGGAGGTACCGGAAAAGCCCCCCGGCAGCTTTGCCGTGGTGGAAAAGACCGGCGGCGGACGCAGCACCGGCCTGAAGCAGGCCACTGTGGCCGTGCAGAGCTACGGCGAGACGCTTTTGCAGGCGGCCCGGCTGGATGATGACGTTGTGGAAGCGATGGCCGAGCTGGCAACGCTGACCGGCGTAGGAGCGTGCAGACTGGTCCGTGACTACAATTTCACCGATACGGCGAACAGGCGATACAGATACCAGGCGGTGTTTGAGATCGTGTATTATTAACGGCAGGCGGAGCAAGGTCTGCCCTCATCCGGCCCTGCGGGGCCACCTTCCCCCGAGGGGGAAGGCTTAGGGGGGGCAGGCGGAGCAAGGTCTGCCCTCATCCGCCGCTGCGGCGGCACCTTCCCCCGTGGGGGAAGGCTTAAGGAAGAAAGCGAGGTTATATATGGCAGATGCAAAACTGGTGACGGTCAGCAAGCCGAAGGTAGGCGGCGCGGTATGGCGTGCGCCGCTCGGGACGACGCTGCCCACCGACGCTACGACGGCGCTGGACAAGGCGTTCAAGTCGCTGGGGTACATCAGCGAGGACGGCATGACGAATGCCAACTCCCCCGAGAGCGACAGCATCAAGGCATGGGGCGGCGATACCGTGCACACCTACCAGACCGAGAAGCCGGACACCTTCCAGTTCCAGCTGATCGAGGCGCTGAACGCGGAGGTGCTGAAGGCCGTTTACCGCGACGACAATGTGACCGGCGATCTGGAGACCGGCCTGACGGTGAAAGCCAACGCCAAGGAGCAGCAGGACGCCTGCTGGGTGGTTGAGACCATCCTGAACGGCGATACCGTGAAGCGCGTCGTTGTCCCCTGCGCCAAGATCGCCGAGATCGAGGACATCGTCTACAAGGACGATGAGGCGCTGGGCTACGGCGTGACGATCTCGGCCACGCCGGACAGTGCGGGCAACACCCACTATGAGTACCTGAAGAAAGGCAACGCATGATGTTCACGGGGAAAACAAAGAGCGGGTTTGCGTACTGCATCCCGGGAAAGCGCATCCAGAACATGGAGCTGCTGGATGCGCTGACCGAGCTGGAAACGAACGGTGCGGCGCTGCCCAAGGTGGTGAACCTGCTGCTGGACGCGAATGCCAAGCAGAAGCTGTACGATCACGTGCGCGATGAGGACGGCACGGTGCCGGTGGAGGCCGTCGCGACGGAAATCTACGACATCTTCCAGAACGGCAGGCAGGCAAAAAACTCCTGACCCTCGCCTGCATGGCCGCGCGGTTCCCGGATGAGCTGACCTGCGACATGGCCGAGACCTACCATGTACTGGACTGGCGGGCGCTGGGTCTGCCGCTGGCGGCCACGCTGGCCGCAGGCCTGCGGGAAAACAGCCGCACCCGAATGGCGCTTGCCGGGAGCGTGTCCACAGTGGACACGCTGCTGCTGGGCGCTGCGGTGGATGCGCTGCATCTGCTGGTCTGGGCCAAGACAAAGGATGGACAGAAGGGCCGCAGCCGCCCGGAGCCGGTGGTGAACAGTTTGCTGGGCGTGCCCGGCCAGCGGCAGGCCACCGGCTTTTCCTGTGCGGCGGAGTTTGAGGCGGCGCGGGCGAGGATATTGGGAGCGGGGTGACGGCAGATGGCGGCAAGGTTTGCCCTCATCCGCCGCTGCGGCGGCACCTTCCCCCGAGGGGGGAAGGCTTAGGGGGAAGGCTTAAGGGAGAGAGGTGAAGGAAATGGCGAAGCAATCGCTGGCGAGCGCGTATGTGCAGATCATACCGTCGGCGGACGGCATCAGCGGCAAGCTGGCCGAGGTCATGGGCGGAGAGGCGGCGGCTGCCGGTAAGATCAGCGGCAAGAGCCTGGGCTCGGCGTTAGTCAGAACGCTGACGAAGGTCGTGGCGGCGGCGGGCATCGGCAAGATGCTGCAGAGCGCCTTTACCGGCGGCACTGCGTTTGAGAGTGCCATGGCCAAGGTCGGCACGATTGCCGACACGGCAAAGGTGCCGCTGGAAAGCCTGAGCAGTCAGGTATTGCAGGTGTCCGGTGACATGCACATCGGCGCGAATGAGATCTCCGAGGCGGCCTATCAGGCCATCAGCGCCGGGCAGGACACCGGCAACGCCGTGGCCTTTGCCGGGCAGGCGTCCATGCTGGCAACGGCTGGCTTTACATCCACCACATCGGCGGTGGACATCCTGACAACGGCACTGAACGCTTACGGCAAGGGCGCGGACGAGGCGGGACATGTTTCGGATGTGCTGCTGACGACGCAGAATCTGGGCAAGACCAGCGTTGACGAGCTGGCGGGCAGCATGGGCCGGGTCATACCGCTGGCAGCTGCCTACAACGTGAGCCTGGAGAACCTGTCCAGCGGGTTGGCCATCATGACGGCCAACGGTATCGCTACGGCGGAGGCCTCGACCTATACAAAGTCGATGCTGAACGAGCTGGGCGACACCGGCTCGACGGTGGGTAAAATCTTGCAGCAGCAGACCGGCAGGAGCTTTGCCGAGCTGAACGCCGACGGCAAGAGCCTGGGCGATGTGCTGCAGGTGCTGTACGACAGCGTGGGCGGCAACGCCACGAAGTTTGCGGGACTGTGGAGCAGCGTGGAGGCCGGTACGGGTGCATTGTCGCTGGCAAGCTCCGGCGCGGACAAGTTCAACGGTGTGCTGCAGCAGATGCAGGCCGACAGCGGCCTGACGCAGACGGCCTATGACACGATGACCAACACGATGGCCTACAAGCTGGACGGCGTGAAGACCAACGCCCAGAACCTGGGTACGGCGCTGTTTGATGCCGTGAGCGGGCGGCTGGGCGAGGGCGTGGCGCTGGCGGGCGGCTATCTGCAGACACTGTCCGAGAGCGTGCAGCAGAACGGCATTGCGGGGCTGGCGCAGGGTCTGGCGGCGGTATTTACCGACCTGACAACCAACATCGGGCCGCAGCTTTTGCAGACCGGTATTGATCTGCTGGGCAAGCTGGGCGAGGGCCTTGTGACCGGCATCCCCCAGCTTTTGGCGCAGGCCCTGCCGGTTGTGGCGAACCTTGCCAGCGGCTTGCGCGAGAACGCCGGGCAGCTGGTGGATGCGGGCATCCAGTTCATTTTGAATCTGGCAACCGGACTGATGAACGGACTGCCGACGATGATCGCGTATCTGCCGGGCATTGTGTCGGACATTGCGGGCATCATCAACGACAACGCACCGAAACTGCTGGTTGCGGGTGTGCAGCTGATTATTACGCTGGCCGCCGGACTGCTCAACGCGATCCCTGCGCTGCTGGCAAATTCAGTGCAGATCGTACAGGCGGTTGTGGATGTGTGGACCGCCTTCAACTGGCTGGATCTGGGCGGCAAGGTCATTAAGCTGATGGGCAGCGGCATCAAGAATATGGCGGGCTTTGTCAGCAGCAGCGTGAAGGGAATGATGGAGCAACCCATCGCCTATCTGAAGAGCCTGCCGGAAAAGTTCTGCCAATGGGGCAAGGATATGATCCAGGGCATGATCCGCGGCATCACGAGCATGATCGACGGTGTGGTTGGCTCTGTAAAGAATGTGGCGTCTGCGATTGCCTCGGTTATTCACTTCTCCCGCCCGGACATCGGGCCGCTGCGCAGCTATGAGCAGTGGATGCCTGATTTTATGAGCGGGCTTGCCAAGGGCATCCGGGACAACCTGTGGATGGTCGAGGATGCCGCCGATGTGCTGGCGCTGACAACGGCCCAGCCTATGCAGCTGCAGGTGGCGGGCGTGCTGCGCGGCAACCAGCAGACGGCGGCAGCCAGCTGGCAGCCGCAGCCCGGCGTTGCCTACCAGCAGACGAATAATTTCTACACCCACGACAGCCTGTCGGAATCCGAGCTCACCCGTGAGGCGGAGGACATGATGACAAGGTTGAAGTGGGGAATCCCATAAAGGAGGCGGTGCAGCATGGCGCGGACCGTGCCGGTATATACCTATCAGGCCGCGGATGGCCGAAGCCTGCGGTTTGCCGCGGACAGCGATTTCTGGATCACCGACATGAGCGGCGACGACGGGCTGGACATTGAGACGAAAACGAGCCAGTCCTACGGGCAGACCGGCAAGACGATCACAAATCAGTCCGTCGGTGAGCGCAGCATCACCGTGACGGGGGCTATCCTGCGGGACTTGGACGTCAACGAGGCGCTGCTGAAAAAGCTGGTGCGGCCCCTGACGGCGGGACGCTGGTGCAAGACGGTGGGAAGCACGGTGTGGTATCTGGACGTTGTGCCCGCGCAGACGCCTATTGTGAGCGGCGGGGCCAACCTGCTGAACTTTCAGTTCAAATTGAAAGCGGCATTCCCCTACTGGCGCACCGAGGATACGGCCCGGATGCTGCTGGGCGGCATGGAGCCTGCCTGGTTCCCGACGCCTGTCTCGACAGCGGGGGCCTTTGCGATCAGCCGGTACAAGCACAATATGTACACGAATTTTGTCAACGACGGCAACGCCGAGACGGCCTTTACGCTGTATTTGCAGGCGGCGGCCAAGGTGAAGAACCCGATGCTGTGGAATAACGGCACGCGGACCTTTATCCGGCTGAATACCACGATGCAGGCGCATGAGCGCGCGGTCATCTGCACAGCGGACGGAAACCGCGGCTGCCGGTACTACACGGCAGCCGGCGCGGAGGACAACGGATTCCGGCTGCTGGACATTGACAGCGACCTGTGGATGATGCTGACACCCGGCGACAATGTGCTGCGGATGACGGCGGACGAGGGTAACGAGAACCTGACGGCCATCGTCACGGCCCCGAAGGGGGTGGCGAGCGGTGTATGACATCCTGCGCCTGTACGTGTATCACGATGGAGTGCGTGTGGGCATGGCGGAGAGCGCGGACAGCCTGCAATGGATGCCCGCGTTTGACGATTTGGGCGAGTTCAAGCTGGTCTGCGCGGCGACAAAGACGAACCGCGCGCTGCTGGTGCTGGACGCGGTGCTGTACAACCCGGATACCCCCGGTCTGGCCGCGGTGGTGCTGGCGGCGGAGGCCGACGGAGACAACCACCGGATGACGGTGCGCGGGAAGTTCAGCCTGTGCCTGTTCAAGAGGCGAACCGCCCGCGGGAGCCGCACCATCACGGACGGCGCGGCGGGCCTGCTGGAGGTCTGCCGTACCAATCTGCGCGGGCTGGGCGTGGCCGTGCCGCCCGCTGCCGGGTTTACGGCCCCCTGCGAGGAGACGGTAGCCTGGGCGGACTGTGCCAGCGCTGCCGTGCAGCTGATGCAGGCGGGCGGCTTTGGTGGCCGGGTGCGCTTTGACCCTGCCACCGCCGCCCAGACGCTGGAGCTGTTGCAGGGCAAAGACAGAAGCGTGCCGGGCACGGCGCTGTACAACGGTTATTTTTCCACCCGGATGCAGAATCTATCCGGCGCGGTGTACACGCAGGACGCGAGCGATTACGCCAACGTTGTGCTGTGCGGCGGCGAGGAGCCCGGCGAGAACGACAGCTTTACCCGGTATTTCTGCGAGCTGGGCGACATGACGGCCAGCGGCAATGCCCGGCGGGAGCTATGGGTAGACGGGAGCAGCGTGCGGCATAAATACACTGTGCAGAACGCCGACGGCACGACAAGCGACGCCGAATACAGCGAGGCGGAGTATCAGGCTGCCGTGCAGAATTACGCGCGCGCGGCGCTGAAGAACCACATGAGCACGCGGCAGCTGAAATGTACCGCGGCCAATACCAACCTGATCTACGGCACGGACTACGAGCTGGGCGATCTGGTGCCGGTGCGGGTGGAGGAGCTGGGGCTGAACGCTGTGGCGCGGGTGGCGAGCATCCGCCTGATCTATGAGAGCACCGGCAGCAGCCTGAGGCCGGTGCTGGACCATTTCACATTTAAGGAGTGAGCCAAATGACAGAGCTTACCTGCTGGCCGCTGGATAATAAAGAGTATACTGCCGAGGCGCTGGGCGCGGCTTATGCTGCGCGCAGCCGCGGTATACTGCACGCGGCGGATTTTACCGCCACGGCCAACGGCGACAACACACTGACCATCGGCCCCGGTGTGGGGTGCATCCACCCCGGCACATACTGGGCGGCGTTCCCGTACCTGCTGGCCAATACCCAGCTGACCTTTACGGACGCGGACGGCACAAACCCGCGTTGGGATGCCGTTGCCCTGACCTACGACAAGAACACCAACACGGCAGGGCTGGAGGTGCGCACGGGCACGGCCTCGGCCTCCCCTGCCCTGCCGGAGCTGCGCCGGGATGATGACTACGACGAGATTTTCCTGTACCGCATCACCCGCCCGCGCGGCGCTACGAAGATCAGCGCAGACAACATTGTGGACCTGCGGCTGGACAGCACCTGCTGCGGGCTGATGCGCGATACGATGGACAGCGTGGACACCGGCGTGATGAACGCCGCCTTCACTGCCTTTTTGCAGCAGATCGAGACGGAGCTTGCCCGGCTGCACGCGGGCACTGCCGTGATGACCAAGGGCGAGTACGACCCGGCGGGCCTGGGCCTTGATGCGGCGGTGCAGCGGTACAGCTGCACGAAGTCCGGCAAGGTCTACGCCCTGAAGGGCACCGGCGCGGTGGGGCGGTTTAAGGTCCCGGCAGCATGGAGCGCGGGCGATACCTGGACGGTAAACGGCAAGGCTGTACCTGCGTACTGCGGCGCGGATGCGGCGGACGGTGACTGTGTGGCTGCCGGGCGGTGGGTGCTGTTTACCTTTGACGGGAGCCGACTGGATTTTAACGGCGGCGGTGGATTAAGCGCGTCCAAGCTGGCACAGGCCACCGCCGCAGATACCGATGTGCTGACCGGAAAGAAATACTACGCAGGCGGCAAAACCATTAGAGAAGGAAAAATGCCGAACCGGGGCAGCTGGGGCACAACGATTGCGCCGGGCGGTGCGGTGACGGTTCCGGAGGGATACCACAACGGCGAAGGCCGCGTAAAGGCGGCAACATGGACAAAAGACAAATATTTATATCTGGTCATACAGTATCAGGGCGGCTATGGAAACCCTATTCCGGAGTACGCGGCAACAGTGGTTGCACAAGGCATACCGGAGCCCGGTTTTCTGGCGCATTATAGCGGCCCTGGAAATAGCGGTGCAGTTACAAATGTATGCAATGCCAATATGCTGAATATTGGAGCCTATGCCGGAAACGGCACGGCACAGATAACACCACTAACCTACCTATATGACATTTTCCACAAAACGAATCATGATCCAGGTGTTGTTTATACATTAGGCGCCGGAGTTTATTGTTACCGTATGAGATGAGGGCTAAAGCATGGCAGAGAACCAATCGTAATCAACGCCGAGAAACTGTTGTACTGTTAAGGAGGTAGGACATGGTACATACTTTGAGACTTGACAACTACTCCCCCACCCCGCGCAAGCTGGTGCTGGGGACTAATTCCAGCTATGGCACGGAAACTATAAAAATCGAGCGCGGGGCCGGGTGGGACGGGCTGAATCTCACCGCAACGTGGCACATCCCCGGGCGGGAAGAACCGCTGCGCGTGGCCCTGCTGGATGGGGATGCCATGGACGTGCCGCCCGAGGTGACGAAGGAGGCCAAGGATGGCGTGCTTGTGCTGGCCGGGCTGGCCTCCGGCGTGCAGCGGGCGAGTTGTAACGTGGAGTATCTGATCATTGAACAAGCGGGCGTATACGGCGGCGCGGATGCAGAGCCGACGCCCGAGCTGGCGGCTCAGGTGCTGCAGGCGGTGCAGGATGCCCGGGACGCGGCAAAGGACGCCGATCAGCGCGCCACGAACGCGGAGGACGCCGCCAACAGCGTGAGGGAGGACGCCGACAACGGGAAGTTTATCGGCCCAGTCGGCCCGCAGGGGCCTGTTGGGCCGCAAGGCGCGCAGGGTATCCAGGGCGAGAAGGGCGACACCGGAGAGCGCGGCCCCCAAGGTGAGCAGGGCGTTCAGGGTGTACAAGGCGAGAAGGGCGATACTGGCGCGCAGGGGCCTGTTGGCGAAACTGGCCCGGTTGGCCCCAAGGGTGATACTGGCCCGCAGGGTGAGCGCGGTGAGCAGGGGCCACAGGGAGAGGTTGGCCCGGAGGGGCCTGCCGGAAAGGACGGCGTACAGATTGATGATGCGGCGGTGAGCGAGGATGCGCCGTGGAGCAGCAAGCACATTGTGGACATGCTCTGCCTGCCTCTGGAAGAAAGCGGCAACCCTGTTGTGTGCTACCCTGTGGCGGGATATGCGCTGGGCGTTACGGCAAAATGGGAACCCGTGCAGGAAGGCACGGGAACTCCGTCACTGGAGAACATTCGTCTCATCAAGGGACGTGACAGCGTGACGGTCGAACGGTGCGGGGAGAATCTGCTGAATTTTCCACAAATAAAAACATGGACGCAATACGATGGGCCATACACGCTCAAGTTGAAAGCGGGCACCTATTATCTATCCTGCGGCAATGTTGTGCGTGGTGCGGCAAATAATCCTGTGATTGTATTTTTAGATAAAAATCTTATTACATGGAAGTATCTCAATAAAGGAATGAAAGAAAAGATTCAACTGGAAAAAGATTGCCAAAACTTTTCGCTGTATTCGAATGGCTATGATTTCCATGGTTCTGCGGGTGTTACTGCAACCGTTGAAGATTTAATGCTCGTGGCGAGTAACGAGATATCAGGCGCCTACACACCATACATTGGGCAGACCAACACCCTGACCCTGCCTGAAACCGTGTATGGCGGTGAGGTGGACGCGGTGAGCGGTGAGGGAAACAATAACACAAAGGCTATCACGCTGGACGGCAACGAACTGAAATTCAGTCAATCCAGCATCTATTATAACCTTCCGATGCATTCTGCACCGGGGATTGCAAAAGACGGGGTTGTTGGTTGCAGTCACTTTAACCGCCGTCTTTTTTCCGTGAATACAAATTACGAGTTTTGTTTTGTGTTAGCGTCTGATGCAGCTGGTCTGTTTGCCAACATCGACGACCTGAATGCCTACCTTGCCGCCCAGAACGACGCTGGCACGCCAGTACAAATTGCTTACAAGCTGGCAGAGCCTGTGCCCTTCACTGCGACAGGCGCACAGCCGTTGCCAGCGCTTGCAGGAGCGAATACCGTGCTGACAGATGCCGACAGCGTGACCGTTACTGGGCGCGCAGACCCAATTAAGCAAATCACCGATTTGGAAGCAGCGGTTGCTTCTATCAACTGAAAGGAGTAATAAAATGGCTATCAAGAGTAAAGCACGGCACGATTTAACACTGCGCAGCATCAAGCGAGAGATTGCAGCAGAACGTGACGTTGCATTTTGGCTCGATAAAGCGTACACGCACTACGACAACGGCCTGCTGACCGAAGATGACATTGCCGAGGTGGAAGCACTGGCACAAGCGTATTATGATGCTGTGGACGCTGAAACGGTGCAGGACGGCAACGCAACGAATGAGCAGATTCAAAATCCGCTGTACGAGGAGGAAGATCAATGAGACTCTCAAACGGTGAGGTGTTGCTGGCGTGGCCTCTGGCCCAGCACATCATCACACAAGGATGGTTTTACAATGACGGCAGTTTGCACCGGGCCATCGACCTGCGCACCCAGATTGACAACATGTATATCCGCCCGGTCTACGCCGCCGAGGACGGCACCGTGGATCAGACCCAGGACTGGGACGGACACACGCGGACGGGTATGCAGAGCTATGGCAACATGGTGAGAATCAAACACGCGCCCTACAAGGGCAGTGTGCTGCAGACGCGGTACGCGCACCTGAGCAGCTATTGCGTCAAGTACGGCCAGCAGGTCAAAGAGGGCGAGATCATCGGCTACAGCGGCGTGACCGGCAACGTGTTCGGCGCACACATGCATTTTGAGGTCATCCTGGGCGGCAAGCGCACCAACCCGCTGGTGTGGCTGGACAACGACTTCACCACGGCAAGCGGGCAGGTGTTTACATACCGCCCGGGTGAGCACGCAGTAGAAAAAACCGCAGACGCTGCACAGCCCAGCAGCGAGGAAGTGCTGATTGATGTGTCTCACCATCAGGGCGCTATTGACTGGGCAAAGGTTCCCTACCGTGCCATTGTTCGCATCGGGTATCGCGGATACGGCAGCGGAAAGCTGATGAAGGACGAGCAGTACGATGCTAACCTTGCAGGGGCGAAAGCGAACGGAAAGCTGTTCGGCTTTTACTTCTTCTCGCAGGCCATCACAGTGGACGAAGCCCGCGAGGAAGCTGATTTCTGCGCAAGCCTTGCCCCGACAGGCTATCCCTTGTTCTTCGACAGCGAATGGGGACACACAACCAAGACCGGCGTCCACGATGGCCGCGCCGACAACCTGACAAAAGACCAGCGCACGGCAATCGCGATGGCATTTTGCGAAAAGGCCAAGACGCACGGATTTACGGCAGGCATCTACACCTTCACGGCCTTTGCAAGCGCGAACATTGACTACACCTATCTGTGTGAAGATTACATCGGATGGCTTGCCGACACGCGCACGAACTACGACAAGACGCTGCCGCGCCACATTCACCAATACGGGCAGGGCGGTGTGCCGGGCATCACTGGCGTGGTTGATTTGAATCATCTGGTAAAGGCTCTGCCCGCAGCGAACAAGCCTGCAAACAAGTTGCAGGTCATCACGGTAGGGCCGGTCTCGCAGGGGGACGCAGACGCCGTCTTTGCCGTGTGCCAGAGCCGCGGCCTGACGGATGCCGGGCTGTACAAATCTGAATGGGCCTGACGCCCGGAACGGAAGTAAAGAATGACAGATTGGGATATCGTCAAGGACACTGTTGTGCTTATCGGACTGATTGTCACTGTCACAACACCGCTTTTAAAACTTAATACCAGTATTACGCAGTTGAAGGCACTACTGGACAGTGTGGTAAAGCAGGTGCAGGATAACGACAGGAGCAACAGTGCGAGCCATAAACGGTTGTGGGAGCACAACGAAGAGCAAGATGAAACGCTGCAACGGCATGAGCAGCGTTTGCACGATTTGGACGGAAAGTGAGGTACAGCCCTATGGGTGATTTTATCAAGAACATTGCAGCGCTTTTCAAGGTAAAAACCATTGTGACGCTTGTGGTGGTTGCGGTTTTTGCAATTCTTGCGCTGCGGGGCGGCCTGCAGCCGGACACAGTGATGACGATCGTCACCATGGTGGTGGCGTTCTACTTTGGCACGCAGACCGAAGGGAAAAACAACGGTAAATAAGTAAGCGGCAGGCTGCTCAATGTGGGCAGCCTGCCGCTTTTTTACGGTGATTTTTGGGGCAAATTACTACGAACTTTTTACGAACTTTTGGCCGATTACGAACCATTTACGAAGCATTATCTAACAGTATTCAACAGTATCTAACACTATCAGACAAATGAAAAACCGCGATACACCAACCTTTGCAGGTTGTATCGCGGTTTTTACATTGGCGGAGTAAGAGAGATTTGAACTCTCGCGGCGGTTTCCCACCCTACGCCCTTAGCAGGGGCGCCTCTTCGACCTCTTGAGTATTACTCCACAAGTCAAAGTGATATATTCTATTCACTTGTTATACAAAATGGCGGAGAGGATGGGATTCGAACCCATGGTCCGCTCGCGCGAATCGCTGGTTTTCAAGACCAGTTCCATAAACCACTCGGACACCTCTCCACAGTGGCTGCCGCCAGAATGCAGGTATTATTATACAAAAATACGGAGGGGTTGTCAACCCCTCCGTGCAAACTTTTTTGAAAATTATTTCGCATGTGAATCTCACGGTGGATTTTCTCCTGCGTTTTGCGCAGATGTTTTTTGTTTTGGGCCCTTCAGCCATAAGAAACGCAAAAACCGCCGCAGTGTTACACCGCGGCGGGAAAATTTTCGGGGAATATTTTTACAGCGCACAGGGGGCAAAGCCGTCCTTGCCCAGCACCTGGACCTTCGTGTAGCCCAGTTCCTTCAGTTTGGCGGCAACAGCCTCAAAACCGAAGGTCAGCGCCTTGGTATCGTGGGCGTCGGCGGTGATGACAACATTGCCGCTGAGCACCAGCCACTCCTTCAAAATCGCATCGGACGGGAAGAAATCCTTGCGGAAGCCGCGGTACACCGCAGAGGTGTTGACCTCCAGCACGCAGCGGTTGCGGGCGGCGGTCATCAGCGCGGCGTTGGCGGCGGCGGTGTAGCGGGGGTCGTTCTCATCAAAGAACTTGCCGTCACCGTTGATCTTCTTGATCAGGTCGAAGTGACCCAAGATCGTGGGCTTTTTCTCGGCAACCTTGGCCACATTGGCAAAATAGGCCTCGACCACGGCCAGCGCATCGCCGTCAAAATCATCGTCAATGCAGGCGCGCAGATCCTCCTCGCGCCAGTCGATCTCATAATATTTGCCGGTCTTGGGGCCGCGGACATAGTGGGTGCTGCCGATCCAGTAGTCGTACTGGGTCGGGTCATCGTCGCTGAACAGATCCCATTCCAAGCCGCACAGAATGTCCAGCTTGCCGGCGTAGCGCTCCTTCAGCTTGGCGACCTGCGCCTTGTACAGGGCGGTACGGCTCTGGGTCATACAATATTCCAGATCACAGGGGGTGTGGCTGTGCCCGCTGAAGCCCAGCGTTTGCAGACCGTTCCGCCATGCCGTGACCGCAATCTCGTCCAGCGTGTTCTTACCGTCGCACAATTTGGAATGAACGTGTACAGAGCTTTTCAGGTATTCGCCTGCCATAGTTACTGCATCCTTTCCTGCTTGACCTTATGGTCAATTACGTGTCGTTTTTCGAGTTCCTTCGTGATGTCCTCTACGGAAATGCCCAGCTCGATCATCAGCACCATGACGTGGTAGGCCAGGTCGCTGATCTCGTAGATGGTCTCCTCCCTGTCGCGCTTGGAGCCTGCAATGATGACCTCGGTGGATTCCTCGCCGACCTTTTTGAGGATCTTTTCCAGGCCCTTGTCGAACAGATAGGTGGTGTAGCTGCCCTCCTTCGGGTCGGTCTTGCGGCCCTCGATGAGTGCGTACAGGCCCTGCCAGGTGAATTGCTTCAGCTCATCGGAGACATAGACCGGGTTGAAGAAGCAGCTCTCCGCGCCGGTGTGGCAGGCGGGGCCGGATTTGACGACGTCGATGACGAGCGCGTCCTTGTCACAGTCGGCGGTGATGGAAACGACCCGCTGCACGTTGCCGGAGGTCTCGCCCTTGCGCCAGATCTCCCGGCGGCTGCGGGACCAGAATACGGTACGGCCCTCGGCAATCGTCAGGGCCAGCGTCTCGGCATTCATGTAGGCGAGGGTCAGCACCTCTTTGGTATAATGGTCCTGTACGATGGCCGGGATCAGGCCGTTTGCGTCAAATTTGAGAGTCTTGGAATTTTCGGTGATTTCCATGGTGGACACTCCTAAAGTAATATAGTTTAGTGTACCTCTTTTTGTGAGTTTTGGCAAGAGGTAAAGTGTAGGTTTGCTATTATTACGCAGTAGGGGCCGGGCATGCCCGGCCCGCGGCTTTCCCGCAAGAGGACGCTTTTGGGAATGTTGCGGGCCGCACATGTGCGGCCCCTACCGGGTGGATGCATGGCGAAGGGGCGATCACACCCGCATCTCTACTCCGTTCTCCCGCAAATACCGCTTCAAATCGTTGATTTCCACCTGCTTTGTGTGGAAAATCGACGCGGCCAGACCGGCATCTACTGCCGGGTGATTGCGGAACAGCTCAAGGAAATCCTCCTTTTTGCCTGCGCCGCCGGAGGCGATGATGGGCACGGCGCAGCGTGCGGCCACGGCGTCCAGCAGCTCCAGATCAAAGCCGTTCTTCACGCCGTCGGTGTCGATGGAGTTCACGACCAGCTCGCCCGCGCCGTTTTTGACGCCCTGCTCCAGCCAGTCCAGCGCGTCGATGCCCGTGTTCTCGCGCCCGCCCTTGGCGAACAGCATGAATTTGCCGTCCACACGCTTAATATCGGCGGACAGGACCACGCACTGGTTGCCGTATTTCTGCGCGGCAGCCGGGATGATGCCGGGGTTGCGGATGGCCCCCGAGTTGACGCTGACCTTGTCCGCGCCGCATTTCAGCACGCGGTCAAAGTCGTCCAGCGTGTTGATGCCGCCGCCGACGGTCAGCGGGATAAAAATCTGGCTTGCGACCCGGCGCAAAATATCGGTGAACAGCCCGCGCCCCTCGACGCTGGCGGTAATATCGTAGAACACCAGCTCGTCCGCGCCGGAGGCGTTGTAGTACCGCGCCATCTCGACGGGATCGGCCATGTCCTGCAATGCTTCAAAGTTGACACCCTTGACCACGCGCCCGTTTTTGACGTCCAGACAAGGAATTATGCGTTTGGTTATCATACATTCACTCCCCCTTTTGTCAGAGAGGAGTAGGAGATGTCTCTGCTACTCCTCTCTCCTCACTTGCTTTCGTACAGCCTCACGGCCTCGGCCAGATCAATCGCTCCCGTATAAATCGACTTCCCCAAAATGGCTGCGTGGCAGTGCATGGCGGAAAGCTCGGCCAGCTCGGCCATGGCGGCAATGCCGCCGCTGGCCGTGACTTCGATGCCGGGAATCGTCAAAAGCTCACGGTACAGCGCCATATTGGTGCCCTGCATCGTGCCGTCCCGGGAAATATCGGTGGCAATAATGGCCTTGACGCCCGCATTGGCGCAGCGGCGGCAGAATGCCACGCCCGGCTCGGGGGTGACCTCCTTCCAGCCGTTGACAGCGACAGCGCCGTCCTTCATGTCAACGCCGACGGCGATCTGTGCGCCGTATTTCTGTGCCATTTCTGCCGTGAAATCGAAGTTTTTTACGGCCACCGTGCCCAGAATGCAGCGGTCCGCGCCGAGGTCAAGATACCGTTGGATGCGCGCCTCGTCGCGGATGCCGCCGCCGACCTCGATTTTGAGGCCGCCCAGCTTGGCAATGGCGGCAATCGTCTGCAAATTGGCCGTGGTGTCGTCCTTGGCGCCGTCCAAATCGACGACATGCAAATACTTCGCACCTGCGTCGATAAATTGCTGCGCCTGGGCGACGGGGTCTGCGTTGTAGACGGTCATCCGGTCGTAATCGCCCTGATAAAGCCGCACGGCCTGGCCGCCGCGCAGGTCAATGGCGGGGTATAGCTTCATGGTACTTCCTCCCTCTCGCTTACAGCTCGGCAAAGGCTTTTAACAGCCGCAGGCCGGTATCACCGGATTTTTCGGGGTGGAACTGGGTGCCGTACACCAGCCCCTGCCGCACCGCGCTCGTGACGGGGATACTGTAGTCGCTCGTCGCCAGTGTCGATGCAGCGCAGTTTTTGGCGTAATAGCTGTGTACGTAATAGACGTACTCGCCGTTTTTGACGTACTTGAACAGCGGGTCGGCCTCGCGCCCGGGCACAATGTCCATGGCATTCCAGCCGATGTGCGGCACCTTGAGCGCCGGGTCGGTCAGGTCGTCCGCCAGCGGGCAGACCTCGCCGGGAATCAGGCCGAGGCCGCGGTGCTCGCCGTACTCGCAGCTTTTTTCAAACAGCAGCTGCATGCCTAAGCAGATGCCCAGCAGCGGCTTTTTCTGCGTTTCCTCGCGCAGAACGGGCACAAGGCCCGTGGCTTCGAGCTTGGCCATTGCGTCGGCGAATGCCCCGACGCCCGGCAGCAGGATATGATCCGCCGCCCGCAGGTCCGCGGCGTCGCGGGTCACCCGCACCTCTGCGCCCAGGCTTCTGACGCTGGACGACAGGCTGAACAGGTTGCCCACGCCGTAGTCAACGATTGCGATCATGTATGGTTCTCCCCCTCTGTATAAAACTTATCCATGGCCCAGCGGGCCGGGTTGGTGAGAATGGAATCATAGCCCTTCAGGCGCGGCGTCTTGCGCTGCGGGAGGGACATTTATTCACCCAGGATCTCATCCAGCGCCGCAAAGAACCGCTGCATCTGCTCGGGTGTGCCAATCGTGATGCGCAGATAGTCCGAGATGCGCGGCGCGTTGAAGTGGCGGATTAAAATGCCGCGGGCGCGCAGCTTTTCAAAAATTTCCACACAGGGCATACGGTCTGTGGTCGCGAACAAAAAATTTGTGGCCGAGTCAAACACCGTGAACCCGCGGCGGCGCAGCTCGTCGGTGGTGTGGGTGCGCTCGGCAATGACCTTTGCCGTTACATCGGCAAAATAGGCCTCGTCGGAGATCGCCGCCGCGCCCGCGGCCTGGGTCATGGCGTTGACGTTGTAGGGGCTGTAGCTGAACTTGACGCGGTTCATGTCGGCAATCAGCGCGGGCCGCGCAATGCAGAAGCCCAGCCGTGCACCCGCCAGATTGTGCGTTTTGGAGAAGGTATGGGTGATGACGAGGTTGTCATATTTTTCCAAAAGCGGCAGACAGGACGACCCGGCAGGCGCGAACTCGACGTAGGTCTCGTCCACGATCACGATGTTATCGGGGTTTGTTTGCAGCACCTCCTCGATGGCGTCCACCGGGGCCAGCAGGCTGGTGGGCGCGTTCGGGTTGGCAATGACAATCGTCTCGTGCAGGCCGCAGTATTTTTTCAGGTCGATGGTCAGGTCAGCCTCCAGCGGGATGATGTGCTGCGGGATGTGCAGTAAATCACACAGAACCGTGTAAAAGCTGTAGGTCACATCGGCGAAGGCCAGCGGCGTGCTTTCGTCGCAGAACGCGCGCAGGGCCAGCAGCAGGTTCTCGTCGCTGCCGTTGCCGCAGAGGATATTCTCCGGGCGCACGCCCCAGTGGCGTGCAATGGCGGCGTTGAGATCGCCGTTGGTCAAATCAGAGTACAGCCGCAGCCCCGGCACCGCCGCGGCCACCGCCGCCGCCACGCCGGGCGCGGGCGGGTACGGGTTTTCGTTGGCGTTTAGTTTGACAACGTCAGCGATTTTAAGCTGTTCGCCGGGGGTGTACGGCTCCAGCGAAGCGAGGGTTTTGGTAAAATAACGGCTCATGGGTGTTCCTCCCCGTCCGAAGTGTAGAATTGATCGTGAGGCCATTTGGCGGGATTGTTTTGGATGTATTGGAAGATTTCATCATAATCCCGCGGCCCGCGTATGACATGATCGTAGTAGGATGTTTGAAAGATGGAATGGCCGAGGTGGCGTGTAGTCCCCGTTTTGATGGCACGAACCATTTGGTGAATCGTAGGGCGGGATGCCCCCATCCCGCCGCCGTTCCCGGGTGCATGGATATGAAAAAGAATGTGCAGATGGTTCGGCATGATAACATACGCATCCACGGTGACATTGTCGTAAACCGTTTCCGTGCGGCGAATTAAATCGTCCACAATTTTCCCGGCAGGCAGCAGTTGAACCCGCGGCGGGATGAGGGCATCCCGCCGTACGGATGGCGGAAGGTCAACAACGATCCGGGAAAGAATGTGCGCCTTATTTTTGGTACACACCGTTATAAAATACGCACCCGGTTCACTATAATCATGCTGCTTCAACCTCGGATGCTTCCTTTTTGGCAAGCTCATTCCTCAAACCGGATCGTCACACTCCTGGCATGGGCATGTAACCCCTCGTGCTCGGCAAAATTGGCGATGCGTCCCTGCACCTCGCCGAGGGCTTCGCGGGTGTAATAGATAAAGCTCGACTTCTTCACAAAATCATCGACGCCCAGCGGGCTCGAGAACCGCGCCGTGCCGCTGGTGGGCAGCGTGTGGTTCGGGCCGGCAAAGTAGTCGCCCAGTGCCTCGGGCACGTTTTTGCCCAGGAAGATGCTGCCCGCGTTCTGCACCGAGTTCAGCACCGCGAACGGGTCATCGACGCAGATTTCCAGGTGCTCCGGCGCAATGATGTTCACGGCCTCAATGGCCTTGTTCATGTCGTCGGTGACAATAATTTTGCCGTTTGTGTCCACGCTGGCGCGGGCGATGGCGGCGCGGGGCAGCTGCGGGATCTGCACCTCCAGTTCCGCCTGCACGGCCTTGGCTAAATCCCAGCTGTCGGTGACGAGCACCGGGCTGGCCAGCTTGTCGTGCTCGGCTTGGCTGAGCAGGTCGGCGGCGACCCACGCGGGGTTGCAGGTGCCGTCTGCCAGCACGAGAATTTCCGACGGGCCTGCGATCATATCAATGCCGACCTTACCGAACACCTTCCGCTTTGCCGTGGCCACGTAGATATTGCCGGGGCCGACGATCTTATCCACGGCGGGGACGCTCTCGGTGCCGTAGGCAAGGGCTGCCACGGCCTGTGCGCCGCCCGTTTTAAAAATCAAATCAATGCCCGCAATGACGGCGGCAGCCAGAATCGCGGGGTTCACCTTGCCGTCCCGTCCCGCGGGGGTCGTCATGACGATCTGCCCGACGCCCGCGACCTTGGCGGGAATGACGTCCATCAGCACGGTGGACGGGTACGCCGCCGTGCCGCCCGGCACGTAGACGCCCGCGCGCTGGATGGGGGTGTACTTTTGCCCCAACACGATGCCGGGCTTGTCGTTGACCACAAAGTTTTTGTGCAGCTGCTGCTCATGGAAGTGGCGGATGTTCTCGGCGGCCATCTTCAGCGTCGTGATGAACTCGGGATCGGTCTTTTCCAGCTCGGCAAAGGCTTCCTCAATTTCGGCCTGGCTGACCCGCACGTCGGTCAGCTCGGCGTGGTCGAATTTGGCGGCGTACTCGATCAGGGCGGCGTCGCCGCGGGCGCGGACGTCCGCAATAATCGCATCGACGGTGGCCTCCACGTCGGCCTCGGCGCGGATGTCACGGTTCAGAATTTCCTCGGGGCGTACCTCATCAAAGTCATACAGACGGATCATTTTGCAAGGGCCTCCTTCATCTTATTCAGCAGCTCGGTCAGCTGGGCGTATTTGAACTTGTAGCTTGCCTTGTTGGCAATGAACCGCGCCGAGATCGGCATAAACTCCTCGATCACGGTCAGGTCGTTTTCTTTTAAGGTCGTGCCGGTCTCGACAATATCGACGATGACGTCGGACAGGCCCAAAATCGGGGCCAGCTCAATGGAGCCGTTCAGCTTGACAATGTCGATGTCGCGTCCGCGGCGCTCGTAGTGGTCGCGGGCAATGTTGACAAATTTTGTAGCTACGCGCAAGGCGCGGCTCTCGTCATCGGTGAAGCCCGCAGGCCCGGCCACGCACATCCGGCACTTGCCCATGCCGGTATCCAGCAGCTCATACACGTCTGCGCCGGACTCGGTCAGAATGTCCTTGCCGACGATGCCGATGTCTGCCGCGCCGTGCTCGACGTAAATCGCAACGTCGCTGGGCTTGACGAGGAAGTACCGCACACAGGCGTCGGGGTTCTCGACCACGAGCTTGCGGGTGTCGTTGTAGTCCTCGGTAGCGCTGTAGCCCGCGCCCGCCAGCAGCTTGTACGCCTTGTCGCCGAGGCGGCCCTTCGGCAAGGCAATGTTCAGCCAGCTTTTCTCGCGGCCCTGCTGCTGCACGGGGGGCAGCGGCGCGGCCAGGCGTTCCAGCTCGTCTAAGTAGATGGCAAAGCCGATGGCGTTCGCCCCCGGCGTGAACCGCTGCATCAGGTAGTCATACCGCCCGCCCTTGAGCACCGCGCACGGGATGCCCGCGACGTAGCCGGTGAACACAAGGCCGTTGTAATACTCCATTTCGTCGGCCATGCTCAGGTCCAGCCGGATGCCGCGGCCCGCCTCGCCCAGCGCATTCTGCAAAGCCTGCAATTCCTCCAGCGCCGCGCGCTGGGTCTCGCACCGGCAGGCGGCGCGGGCGGCGGTCAGCGTTGCACTCAGCGGGCCGTGCAGGTCGAGCAGGCCGGTCAACGCGGCAGCGGCGGATTCGTCCAGCCCTGCGGCCAGCGCGGCGGTGCGCAGCTCGTGGGCGTTCTTGGCGCGCAGGAAATCGAGCAGCTTCGCGCGTGCCTCGGCGGGGACATGCAGCGCGTCCAGCAGGCCGGTCAGGTAGCCCATGTGGCTGATTTCCAGCACGGTGGGCACATCCAGCGCGGCCAGGCTTTGCAGGGCCAGCCGCACCACGGCGGCCTGCTCGTCGGCGTCCACCGCGCCCATGCTCTCCAATCCCATCTGGTGGATGGTCTGGAAGGTGTGGCTCTCGCGGCTGGGGCGGCAGACCTCCTCATTATAATAGAAGCGCTTGCACTCCCCTGCCGCGGGCTGGGCCGTCTTGGCGATGGACAGCGTTACGTCGGGCTTGATGGCCCGCAGCTTGCCGTCCAGGTCGGTGAAGGTGATGACCTGTGCGTCCGGCAGAAAGCGCTGATACTCCTGATACAGGGCGTATTCCTCAAAGCGGGACGCGCGGTATTTGCGGTAGCCGGCCTGCTCATACAGGGCACGCAGGCGGAAGGTCGCCTGTTCGGCGGGGGTAAAGCGGTTGAGTTCGATCTCCATAACATTCCTACCTCTCTGATCCGATACAAATTCTATTATACTTTAGTGCAGTAAAGTTGTAAAGTGGGTTTGTAGTAATTTCACGGACATTTGTGCGCGGAAAGCCATAGGCGCGGTGCAGGGGTCGGGTATGCCCGGCCCGGAGATTTCCCATAAAAGGCCGTATGCGGGAAGGCCGCGGGCCGCACATGTGCGGCCCCTACAGGGCGGTGAAAACCGTAGGGGCGGATTCCATATCCGCCCGCGGGGCGTCGGGGGCGCCGCCCCCTACAGCTGCGGGAGGAGCGTGCCCGCCCGCACGGTAACGCAAAAAACAAAAAGGCGCACCTTTGCCCTAAAACAAAGATGCGCCTTGCGCGTTTGGTGTATCAGCCCTTGCAGCCCTGCTCCTCCCAATCGCCGGCCACAGCGGGGTCAACGATCTGGGTGGGGTCGATCTTGCCGTCCGGCGTGCGGGATACCTCAACATGACCCAGCTCCACGGGGTTCACGTTAGGGGCGTCAAAGTCGGGAGTCTTAGCGGCGGGCGTTTCAGCAGCGTCCGCGGGTTCTTCGGGCTTCGGCTCCTCGGCGGGGGCGGCAGGTTCCTCAGGTGCGGCAGCGGGGGCGGGTTCAGCCTCGGCGGACGCATCGTCAGCGGCGGGCTCGGCGGAATCGGTCTCAGGTTCGACCTCGTCCTCCGGGCCCCAAATATGCTCGTACTCGTCGTCGTGATGCTCACGGTTCTGTAAAATATAAGCGACAGCGCCCACAGCAGCGGCACCCACGGCCAGACCGGCCAGCTTTTTCAGTAAAGACATAGTCAAAACCTCTTTTCAAGTGAAAATCATTTATTTTCGGTTAGTATACCACACTCACCCCCAAAATACAAGTGCCGATTCCCACAATGCCGATAGGAAAATGTGGATGGTTTTCATACAATGTACAACTTGCCGAAAGCCGGGCGGCGTGGTATGATGGTACACGAATTTTGTAAAAAAGAGGGTTATTGTGTGAAGTATATTTTCCAGTTTGCCCGCATCACGGCGTTCTGCCTGGCGGGCGAGGTGCTGGCGGCGGTGCTGCCGCTGCCGATCCCGGCCAGCGTGTACGGCCTGCTGCTGCTGGCCGCGGCGCTCAAATTCGGCGTGCTCAAGCTCGATCAGGTGCGGGAGACCGGGCTGTTTCTGACCGGCATCTTCCCGCTGCTGTTCGTGCCCGCGGCGGCGGGCGTCATGGAGCTGGGCAGCCAGCTGATGAATCTTTTACTGCCCGCCGTGCTGGCGATTGTGCCGATCACAGCACTGGTCATGGCGGTCACGGGCATGGTCGCGCAGAAATGCGCGGGCGGAAAGGAGCACAAAAATGGCTGAATTTTTGCAGCAATGCGGCAGCTGGGGCGTGCTGGCCACGCTGGCGGCCTACGCCGCGGGCGTCTGGGTTAACCGCAAGACCGGCAAGGCGCTGTTCAATCCCCTTTTGATGGGCAGCATTTTTATGATCGTGTTTTTGAGCTGCTTCGGCGTGCCCTACGCCGATTACAAGTCCAGCGCCCAGCCCGTGAGCTGGCTTCTGATGCCCGCCACGGTCAGCCTGGCGATCCCGCTGTATGAAAAGTGGGAGCTGCTGGAAAAGAACCTGGCCGCGATTTTTGCGTCGATTGCCGCGGGCGTGCTGACGAGCCTGGGCAGCGTGCTGGCGATGGCCTGGCTGCTCAAGCTGGAGCGCGCCCACGCCGTGAGCTTTTTGCCGAAATCCGTTACGACGGCCATCGGCATGGATGTGGCCGAGACGCTGGGCGGCACGGCGGCGCTGGCCGGTGCGGTCATCATCCTGACCGGTATCGTCGGCAGCCTGCTGGGCGAGACGGTCTGCAAGGTCTGCCGCATCACCGATCCGCTGGCGAAGGGTTTGGCGCTCGGCACATCGGCGCACGCGATCGGCACGAGCAAGGCCCTGCAGATGGGTGAGATCGAGGGCGCCATGAGCGGCCTTGCGATTGCTGTAGCGGGCATCATGACCGCGATTTTGGCACCGGTTGTGGCGAATTTTTTGCCGTAAAAGGACGGCAGCGGTAAGGCTCGGCGTCCCCGACGCCCCGCGGAGGGGTCAAGACCCCTCCCTACAAAGCGACCATTAAAGGGGGGCATTGGCAAGGCTGCGGGCCGGGCGTGCCCGGCCCCTACAAGGCAGCTGCTCAAAAGTACCCCGTATTCGTATGCACATCCTGGCTTTCCAGCCCCATAGAGACCCCCAGCGCCTCATCGACGCGGCGCATATCGTCGGGCGGGATGACACCGGCGCGCTCCCGCAGACGGCGCTTATCCAGCGTGCGGATCTGCTCGGTCAAAATGATGCTGTCCTTGGCCAGCCCGCAGCGGTCCGCCCGCACGCTGATGTGCGTCGGCAGGCGGTTCTTGTCCTGGCGGCTTGTGATGGCTGCCGCAATGACCGTGGGGCTGTGCCGGTTGCCGATCTCATTCTGAATGATAAGTACCGGACGTATGCCCCCCTGCTCGGACCCCACGACGGGGCTTAGATCGGCGTAAAAAACCTCTCCGCGGTGCACTTCCATAGAAAAGACCTCCCTTTGCTTGTTACTGAAAGTATAAGCAGAGGGAGGTCTTTTTAATCATCCGCTGTGATTTTTGCGGCGAGCGCGTCGCCTTTTTCGCACAGCGCTTTAAACAGGCGGGTATTTTCCAGAGGGCGCATCACAAGCGCCGTGCGCAGGGCGTCCACCGCCGCACAGCCGAGGAACACGGCCAAAATCGCAAGCAGCGTATACCCCACCGACCCGTGGTGCGCCTCTGCCTGCAGCAGGCCGTTCCATAAAAAACCGCGGAACGCGGGCACCTGATGCAGGATGTAGACGCCCAGCGTTGTGCCGGCCAGGGCATTGACCCACCGCACGCAGCCGAGGTCCAGCCCCTTGAACAGGTAGAACAGCGCCAGCGCGGCCAGCAGGTTGGGCAGTGCGCCCAGCGCCGTGCGATAGTAGGCCATGTACTGGAACGCCTTGCCGTCGGTCAGGCCGCGGGTCTCGAGCACAGCGCGCAGAATCGTGTTGAGAAGCGGCAGCCCCAGCCCGAGTCCGAGCGCCGCCGCGCGGTGCTGCAAAAGGTGCGCCAGCCGGTTGTCCGGCCAGCGGCGCAGGTAGGCGATGAGCAGGTACTCATACAAAAACATCCATGCGGTGTCGCTGACCGCGCCGTTCTCGCCGAACAGCGTCGGGTAGACGATAAGCGGCACAGCCAGCACAGCCAGCAGACCGCGGTGCGCCGGGCGGGACAGCCCGCGCAGCAGGCGGTTGAGCAGCGGCACACAGAGCAAGAGCAGCAGATAGTCCGAGATGAACCACAGCTGCCGCGTGGACGCCGGGAACGCCGCCCAGCGCAGTGCGCCCCACGAGACATCCAGCCCGGCGAGCTTGCACAGCAGCGTCACAGGCACGGTATAGAGCCACAGCGACAGCCACAGCGAGAGCGGGCGGCGGGTCTTATACGGCTGCTCACACAGGAACCAGCCGCCGATCAGCACAAAGACGCTGCACGCAATGCGCGACCCGCAGCCGATCAGGCAGAACGCGAAGGACGACGGCAGAGTGGTGTAGTCCGCAATGCCGCTCTGCCCGGTCAGATGGTCACCGATGATAAGCAGCATGCACAGAATGCGCAGCAGCTCCAGATTGCTGCTGCGTGTCGTTTTGCCGGGCATAGGTCACCTCCGTGACATACTTGCCTCCCTCTGCGAGGGAGGTGGCCCGTAGGGCCGGAGGGAGAGAACCTTGCGGCAGCCCAAAATATTTCGGGTTTCCGCGAAGCTCTCTCCCCCACCGCCTGCGGGCGGAGCCCCCTCGCAGAGGGGGCCAAGAATTACTCTTTCTCCAAAAGCACAAGCGCGTTTGCCAGCCCGCGCTCATGGGTCAGGCTGACATGAACGGTCAGGCCCTGCTCCCTGACCCAGGCAGCGGCTGCGCCGGTCAGGGCAAAATAGGGTGCACCGCTCTTTTGGCGCAGTACGGCCAGCTCGGGCATGGCAAAGCCGCCAAGACCGGTGCCGGCGGCCTTCAAGAAGGCTTCCTTGGCCGCAAAATTTGCGGCGGCGGTCTCGGCGCGTCGCTTTTCGCCTAAGGATGCCAGCAGGGCCTGCTCCGACGGCGCAAATACATGGTCGAGAAAGCTCTGCTTCGCCAAACTTTTTTCAAGGCGGCCTGCGTCACACAGGTCGATGCCGACGCCGAAAATCATACGTGCAGGACATAGCCGGTCTTGCGGGGGCCGGGTGTGCGGGTGCCATTGGGCGCGGGATAGCCAAGAATGCAGTAGCCGACGCCGATGTACTTCTCGGGATCAAGGCCCCACTTGGCCAGCAGAGCCTTGCCCTCGGGCGTTTCAAACGTCTCTTTTGCGCGGTTGATCCAGCAGGAGCCCAGACCGATGCCGGACGCGGCCAGCAGCAGGTTGCCCATCACAAGGCTGGCGTCCTGCACGCCGTTGGGGTTATTCTTCTCGCCCAGGACCAGCACCGCGGTGGGTGCGCCGTAGAACGGGTCGTTTTGGGTGCCCATGACGGCGGCGTTCAGGCGGGACAGCTCGGCCAGCGTTTCCTTGTCCTGCACAGCGACCATGACGGGGCTCTGCCTGCCCATAGCGGTAGCGGCCCAGGTGCCTGCGGTGGTGACGGCCTCCAGCTCCTCCGCCGTGATCTGCTCCGGCTTATAGGCCCGGCAGCTGCGCCGGGATGCGATAGCGTTGAGGATTTCGTTTTGGATGGACATAGTGGGAACCTCCTTTGTAAATTTCCAGGTGATTTTGCAGTATGTAGGGCGGCCAGCCCTCTGGCCGCCGTGGCCGTGTGCGGCGGCGGAAAGCCCCGCGGGCAAATATGGAATCCGCCCCTACGGTGTAGAGGGCGGTATCCGTCAATGCCCCGTTTGGCCGCACAGTCCGTAGGGGCGCATTCTATATGCGCCCGCGGAGGGGGCAAGACCCCTCCGCGCAAAGCGGCGGAAAAGGGGTGCGGATACCCTTCACTTTACCGCTGCCGCCAGCAGGGCTTCCCGCTCATTGGGCAGTGTGCCCTCCATAACGTCGTTCAGCAGCGTTTGCAGTGTTGCGCCGACGCCCGGCCCGGCGGGGATGCCGATGTCCATCAGATCCGCGCCGTTGACGGCCAGCTGGCGCATGGTGTAGCAGCCGGTCTTGGCCAGCTCGTTCATGCGGCGTTCAAAGGCTGCTACATCGGCGCGGCGGGCGGCAACCTCGGGTGTATTGGCGTGGGCGTCAAGGTCGGCGTATTTCAGCGCACAGAGACGGCGCAGAAAGATCGCACCGCTGCGGTTCAGCAGCTTTAAAATGCCCACATCGTCGGCGGGCAGCGGGGCGTCGTGCACGGCGATCAGCCCCACCGCGCCGTCCACAAGGTAGGCTGGGGCCTTCAGGCGGCGCAGGATGACCCGCGCCAGCTGCGCACCGCGCTGGTTGTGGCCTTTGAAATGCGCAGCCCCGTCCGGCCCGACGCTGCGGCAGAGCGGCTTGGCAATGTCATGCAAAAACGTGGCCCAGCACAGCACCCGCACGCCGCGGGTGTCCTGCCCGCGCAGGTCCAGTGCGCCCACGGCGGCGGCAGAATGCTGCCAGACGTCGTAGCAATGCCATTTTCCGGGCTGGGTGCAGCCGATGCAGGGTAGGATCTCCGGCACAGCGCCGCTTAAAATCTCGCCGTACTGCGCCAGCGTCTGCCCGGCCCCCGGGGCCAGCAGCAGGCCGTCCAGCTCGGTGTAGAGCCGCTCGGCGCTGACAGTGCGCAGCGTGTCGCGCGCGGCCAGTGCTGCGGCGGCAGTGGCGGGGTCCAGCGTAAAGCCGAGCTTTGCGCTGAACCGCAGCGCCCGCAGGATGCGCAGCGCATCCTCGGCAAAGCGGTCCGCGGGCGTGCCGACGCACCGCACGACACGCGCGGCCAGATCGCTGCGCCCGCCGTACAGGTCGATGACTCCCTCGCCGGGGGCGTAGGCCATGGCGTTGATCGTGAAATCCCGCCGTGCCAGGTCGGCGGCCAGGTCGTCCACAAACTGTACGTTATCGGGGTGGCGGTGGTCGCGGTAGCTGCCGTCCAGACGGTAGGTCGTCATCTCATACGGCTTTCCGTGCAGAATGACGGCCACCGTGCCGTGCTTTTCGCCGGTCAGGATCAGGCGCTGGTCGTGGAACAGCGCCTTCATCTCGTCGGGCCGGGCGGAGGTGCAAATGTCCCAGTCGCCGGGCATACGACCCAGCAGGCTGTCGCGCACGCAGCCGCCCACCACGTAGGCACTGTGCCCGGCAGCACGCAGCGTCTGCAGCAGTCGGTAGGCGTCGTGCGGCAGACGTATCGTATCGTGGCTCATGCGTTCCCCTCCCCTCTCGCGGCGTTTCCGGCGGTTATTCTGCGGCGCGGGTCCACTCCTGCGTCAGGTCTACGATGCAGGCCAGGCTGTCATCCTCGTCCTTCAGGGAGTTGACCTTGGCGGCGGCCTTTTCGGCGTCCTCCATCCAGGTCAGGATGAAGTAGTTCTCTGCGGGCACGGCGTAGTAGACCCACGCGCCGTCGGCACGCAGCATATCGGGCAGATGGTCAAGCTCATCGTCCAGCAGGCCCTGGCCCTCCTCGCCGTAGATCATCTCGGGACCGACCTGCAGAGAGTCGATCACATTGATGCTGGAATTGATGTAGGTGTCGCGGTCAACGGCTTTGTCGCCGGCCTCCCACGCGCTGGCGAACGCCTTGACAAGCAGCTCGCGGACTTCTAATTTATCGTCACCGGGTTTGTACATGATAAATTCCCTCTTTTGTATTGATATATGAAAACAGTATAGCACAATTTTACGAAATATGATATGGTTATTTTACGAAAAGTATTGACCTTCCAGTGGGTGCAGGGTGTAAGGTGAAGGTGAAAGGAGCGTGATGTTATGAACATCAAGCAGGCAGCGGAGCAGTCGGGCGTGTCCGCCCGCAATATCCGCTATTATGAGCAGGCCGGGCTGCTGACCCCCGCCCGCAACCCCGAAAATGAGTATCGCGTCTATTCGCAGGCGGATGTGCGCGCGCTGAAGCTGATCCGGATGCTGCGCACACTGGATATGCCGGTCGAGGAGATCAGCACGGTGCTGAACGGCACCCTGCCGCTGGCCGAGGCTGCCGAACGCCAGCGGCAACGGCTGGAGGCCGAGCAGC